>MDTC01127463.1_pt1 | contig 27305 bp, 15 predicted proteins | sample 811181 | NCBI WGS metagenome assembly MDTC01 (sample SAMN05326644, study PRJNA326480) | marine metagenome | isolation source: seawater | place: Pacific Ocean: North | collected 2011
CAATCACTATCATGAACACTTTGTAGCCAATACCCTCAAAACATAATTGATTCATACAGTTTCATGGACTACCCAAGCAAAGAAAAAAAGCAGAGATTACAACATTCTCATGGAGAAATAACTGGAGACTGGATTGTAATTCACTGACGCCAATCGTGGCGTGCTGCTAAAGGTTGACGCCATCCCTGTCCAAATGCACGAGTCGATACACGGGGAGCAGGAGGCATTTGCCAACGTTTGTGTTCATTGCGAGCCAGACGGGTCAAGACCTCATTCACTGTTGAAGAATCATGGCCTTTAGCAATGATTTCTGTTGCATCCAATCCTCCTTCAATATGTAAGCGTAAGATTTCATCAAGAACAGGATATGGTGGTAAGCTGTCCTCGTCTTTTTGATCAGGAGCAAGTTCGGCACTCGGAGGTTTTGTCAAAGTTGATTGATTTACTGCCTCGATGCCATGCCTGTGATTGTATGCTTTTGCTAAAGCATAAACCTCCATTTTGTAAAGGTCTCCTAAAGGGGCATAGCCTCCTGCCATATCGCCATACAAGGTACAGTAACCTTGACCTAATTCTGATTTATTTCCGGTTGCTATCGCCATAGCCCCATTTGCATTAGCATACGCCATCACTATCAATCCACGTAACCTTGCTTGTAGGTTCTCGGCTGCTACAGGTGCGCCGTCTGCCAAAAGTTCACTCAAAGAAGATTCAGCAGAATCATGTAAATCATTGATCGGCTTCAATACAAAATTAATTCCCAGTGCTTCAGCAGTCGTCTTAGCATCATCGATACTGTGCTGAGAGGAGTGCCGGGATGGCATCGAAATTCCGGTCACATTTTTTGGCCCTACAGCAGAAGCAGCGATACAAGCGGCTAAAGCAGAATCTATTCCACCAGAAATGCCGAGTACTATTTTTCCAATTCCACTCTTTGAACAGTAATCGGAAAGTCCTGTTATAACCGCATCGAGTAAATCATCAAACCCTAATTGTAAATCCTCACCCGGCTGCAAAATAGTTAGTTCTCCATCACCGAACCATTGGCACTTTTCTGGCGTGGATAAATCGGCAACTAAAACTCCTTCCTGCCAGCCTGGGCCCATTACTACTTGTCCATCAGGCCAAGCGATTATTGAACGGCCATCAAAAAGAAGGTCGTCGTTACCGCCAACTTGATTTGCTAACAAAAAGGGATGACCTAGAGAACTTGCAGCAGAGCGGGCGACATCGAGTCTAACAGAGATTTTTTCACCGTGATAAGGAGATGCTGAAAGGTTGACTGTAGCATCGAGATTCACACCTTGACGACACCATTCAACCAGTTGGGCTATCGGGTCTGTATCGTAATCATTAGGAGTTGCGCCACAATGTTGCCATGCGTCTTCACAGATGGTAACACCCAAATCCAATCCCCCGATTGTTCGTGCAATTCCTGGTCGCTCATCAGCATCGAAATATCTGGCCTCGTCAAATACGTCATATGTAGGTAACAATTGCTTACGCACCACTTCTCTACTATTATCGCCAGCTCTAACCACACCATTACCGGGACGGTGTCTATCACTATTTGCAGAAAGAGGGGTCCCTATTAAAACCGGAATTTTTGCCTCAAAATTGAGTGCTGTACTTTCACACACAGAAATAAAATCAGCTTGCAAGAGAAGATCTCGAGGTGGATATCCGCTAACCATCAATTCTGTTGATACAGCCAAACTCGCACCTGCATTATCTGCAGTTTGCACTAATTCCTGTAATAATTTGATATTACCTTCAATATCTCCGACGGTGGGTCGTGCTTGTAGTAATGCGATTTTACCTACCAAATACTCCCCTCACTTAGTCGCAGACAGAGGTAGACCCTATGCTTTGTGATGGTCTACCCCAAAACTAGTATTCTTCATCGTCAAACTCTTCTTCGGTTAACCAATCTCCATCTGACATTCCCTGCTTTACTGTGGCCATACGTAGCCATGTAAGGATAAGTAATGCAGTAATTCCAAGCATTGTGATAACAATACCGATTAACCAAGGATTTGCATCACCAAGAATATTGGACATGAAGGCTTCCTCAGTCTGTGGTTTGACATCGACCATTCGACTTTCCTCAGTTTGTTCTTCTAGTGTAACTTCAATCCATTGAATTCCTGGTTCCAAAGGTTTCCAATCAACAATAGAGGTGCCAACCGATTCAGCACCGATTTCAATTTCGGTTTTAGCTAGTAGTTCCCTGGTCCCATCCAAACTAACAACTTCTACCAAAAGTTCTGCAGTACCAAGTAAAAGTCCACTATTTCTAACATGGATTTGTACTGCTGTAAACTCATCAACCTCTAGGTCTAATTTTGATAATTCAACTCCACCAGAATCTATTGAAAACTCTGGCACATAGTGAATCATGTCCCAAACCCCTGCAGGGAATGCTTGAGAATTACTTTCACGTTCGAAGAAATTACCCGCTACATCCCTTCCATCCAATCTCATTTTCAAAACCATCCGATCTTGGAAATATTCTTCGGATAGGCCAGAAATATCGATTACTCCTGTGAATGTTAATCTAAGTCCAGAATTATCATCTCCGACCAGTTGTAGGTTGATTGAACCTGAATCGACTTCATTACTGGTTTCCTTACTAGAAATCCACCAAAATAATTCAACTGAATCCGAATCTATACCAAAGGATTCTGAAACAACTACCTTAACTTCATGAACACCTGTTTGCAGAATTGAAGAAGGGCGAGGCGATAGGAATTCTACGACTTCAGGACCGACATCATCAACTCTTATCCAAAGAACTGAATCGGTTTGACTGGTGCGGTCAATACCCTGTTCAGGTAAACAATCAACTGTCCAAGTCAATGCGTGCTGACCGCTTGTAATAGGTGCGGTTAACGAGGCAGTGAATTGGCCTCCATTAGCAATAGCTGTTGTTTTTACTCCGTTTAAACGGACTTCGATATCGCATTCGAATTGCGGCATTTCATTACTCTTGAAAAAGAAAACACTACCTGATAATTCTAACGTAGAACCAGGTGAAACACGTGCTCCGTCATCGGTAACAACTCCGTTTTCAACCCAAAGACTCTGGGAATTAGGTATCAACATCTCCGCAGAAAATCTCCATCGATTCTGCGGAAAACTCGCTATGTCTTCATTCCCAAATCTATCTGTTAACCTCACAAATGGCTCACGATATGTATCCCCCAAATCTGGCATAGTCCACTGTGGTACCAATTCAAGGAATAGAACTAAATCGGATTCAAATGCATTAGGTATTGCGCCATTAGAATCTAATATTTGACAAGTTGCAATCAAAAGGTGTTGTGAAAAACTGGTACACTGTCTTGAATTAGAATCCCAAATTATGGTTAAACGGTCGCTAACAATATTATCTGCGAGTGAAATCTCGATTTCTTTGATATCAGAAACGCCATTAGGTTCGGTTAAAGAGATATTTAGCCCGTATGCTTGCCCTGGATGTAGCCATGCTTTCTTACCTCCGACCCAATTAAATCCATCACTATTGGCTACAGGTTCTCCATCTGCCTTCAGTTGATACATGAATAAATGGTCTCCAATTTCCTCAGAACCTCCTGCAATTAAATCATGGCCAGCAAAGTCAGTTCCTACAACATATCCTGCAACCTTTTCACCTGGGAATCCCGCTGTATCGTCAATGAATGCTGTGTAAGACCCGAATGAATTATTCAAATTTGGAGGTATATTCAATTCTCTTTCGATGAATTCTCCCTCATCAGGCCAATTGTTACCATTGAGGTCATTTGCCCATTCAGTCCATAGCATCAAGCCAACATTGGCAGGCAATACAGGTTGATCGGTAATATTGATGCTTAGATATTGTAAATTTGAACTTACTCTATGGTCATAATGTTCAATATTTGAACCGACTACTACCGGTGCTAATGGGTCGATGATAAAGGTACGATTAACGTGGTATATTTCCCCTAAATCTCCACCTGCAGTTGGAGTTAGAATGATTTCCCAAGTCACTGAACCACTAGTAAAAGGAGTGGTGGTCTCTACAAGCCAATTACCACCATTAATCTCAGTAGTATTTTTCACCAATGTCTCTCCTCGGTATATCTCTAACAAAAACTCCCCAGGATATGGATGCTGATTATCTGATAACCCTTCAAATCCAACATCTACAGCGATAGATAAATTCTCAATAGTTCGTAAATATTGACGGTCGTTTTGTAATATTCCTTCATCGGTATACCATTGTACAGATTCTATCACCATGTCATTTTCAACTGCAGGGTTATTCCAAGATTTGATAGCAGGCATGGATACTACGCCATTTGCTAAAATTACCCTAGATTCAAACCTCAAACTTTGTTGGTCATCAAAACTCTGAGCTGTTCTGAAATTGATAGAGATATCATGCATTGAGCCTGTATTATTATGATTAGGCCCCTCATCATCAAAAATTAATACATCTGAATCACCTGTTGCTACAATATTACCAGCGGATAGAGGAATTATCCATTGACCGGTTGCTTCATCAGAATAGAGATTGATCAGTAGCATATTTGGAGTCGAGGTGTGGACCTGAGTTCTAATTCCAAGAGTCCTCCATAATTGGGATGGTACAAGGGGGCCCTCGCCATTATTCCAAGTCATTACCCCCATATCCACATCATCAGAAGATGTGATCTCGTTAATGGTGATCGATAGAACAGAACGTGAATCCGCACTTACTCGCATAGGTAAGTTCGCTGCTAAAGATGAATCTGTCCGAGCACTATTTGCTGACAAAACCAGACTATCTAAAGCACTAGCGACAACTTTGTGGCTAGCATCATAAGGTATGTTTAGACCATTTAGAAGATGTTGGCCATAGTCTGCAACCAATTCAACTCTTGCCACAACATAAAGTTCGCCTCCTGCTTCCAAAACGGGTGCTGAGTTAGCAATTACTGTGGTGTAAAGAGTTGTTTCACTCTCGTTTAAGTCTAAACTTAAATGATTGACATAACCGACATTATCAGTCTGTGCGATCATAGTATTTCCAATCCATAATGCAAGGGTTTGAAGTCCAAGTCCAGGCCCATTAGAATTATCAGCTGAGACTCTGAAATGTTCTGCATTCTTAGGAATTAGAACATTGGTGAATGACGATTGGAATGTTGAATGATTTACAATCTCAACTCGATTCCCAGAATAAAATACATCCTGCCAACCCCATGTTCCTAACGACTGATGATGTACAGACCACTCTGGTTCTCCATCGTTGTTTAGATCAATGCTCGGATTCAGAGGAGCTAGACTAGGATACATCTGGAAATCAAAATCACTTATTGTCCAAGATGAAGAATTACTGGTTAGTTTGATTTGAACACTATGGGCTTGTTTTGCAAACTCTACGATATTTGTTGATGAGGAAATTGGTTGCCAAGCTGCGCCATCAATCGAAATATAATACAACATATTACCGGTGGTATCCACATCAAAGGAGTATGCAGCTAATGGACCACTAGACCTCCAGATAGGAGAAACCGCAGTACCGTTAAGTGCACAAGATAACTGATGGTTTGAATCACTCCAAGTACTACATCCATCTATTTCCCAACCATCTATTACTGGGTCGCCAGAAAGGGTATCGTGGATGTGCCCTCCTCCTGAGATTCCAAATAATCGAGGAGAATCACCAAAGTTGTTTGAAGCAAAACCTATCCTCACTTTTAGAGAATCATGTTTGGTCCAATCTATACCAGACAAATCGATAAATGTACCCTGTCTTGCGATATATCCAGGTACTGGATTATTTGTATCACCATCTATTATCGTCCAATTCAAAAATGCACCATATGGAATATCTGCATCGAGATATAATGGAGGATATGGACCCTCTTCTATCTGCTCATGAGCATTGTTTGACCAACCGAATGAACGTGTAGTCAAATTATCCATTCCTCCACCTCCAGGAATCAAAACATCGTCGAAATACCAGTAGTCACAGCATGTTCCAGAACCAGAATTTTGATATGCTCGAAATTGAGTGTTAGAATGCAATGCTGCTTGAGGAAGTGAATGGGTTACTTGGAATCCAGTATTGTTAGATGCTGGAGCGCCTGACCAAGTTGAAAAGGTGGTCCAGGAGTTAGAAGTTGTGCGATATTGGAAATAGAAGTTTTCGTTAGAATCAGGCTCTTCTCCACAATTGTATGATCCTTGACGTACCCATGCGTGGAATTCAGCAGATGTCCTACCTTGTAGGTTTGTAACTGGTGAGGTTGCATATGTGGAGCCTGCATAGGTTCTGATCGAACCACCTGTTGTTCCATTATAGCCACAAGAGGTTGTTGACCTACCTGAATACGAATTAGAAAAAGTCCAGCCATCATGATTTTTATCAAAGTTCCACAAGATTCCTGAAAAACCGAGAATAAGAGAACCGTCTGCCTCTAATGCTAGGTCGTTGGTATTCATACCTGATTGTGTCCAATCCGACCACTCGAAACCAGTTGCACGGATTTCGGATTCCGCAGAAATTGTAAGATCTAATGATTGAATCGATTCATCTGCGGGAACTGTAAGACTTGGCCCGTTAACCACAACACCAGCAGATGATATCAGAACTTCACTAACAACGCCAGTGCCGGTATTAGCAATTTGAGGTGTTTCGAGTAAATTATCTGATGAGAGGGGGGGCCCTGTAATTAGTGAAAGTGATGTGCTGCAAAGCAATATAACAACTAAAGCGAGTGCCTTAAGTCCTCTGGTAGAGGTTGCCATGCAATCAGTGCATGAACTCAATGTAATTCAAAGGAACGCCCATAAGCCACTTCTACGAAGTGGGAAATCAAACATTTATCATAGAGATTTAACGGCTGGTTTCAAAACATGGTCACTTCTCGCCACACCATGGTCAGCCCGAGTTCTACAGGGGAGTTAGATTCCGTTGAACTTGAAACAAGTCTATTGAAGACATGGACTGATGAAAAAATATTCGAAAAGTCGGTAGCGAATCGTAACGATGGAGAACCTTTCATTTTCTTGGAAGGACCGCCTACTGCTAACGGAAAACCAGGAATCCATCACGTTGTCGCCCGGACATACAAAGACTTAGTATGTCGCTGGAAAACTATGCAGGGCAATTTTGTAGAACGCAAAGGTGGCTGGGATACTCACGGTTTACCTGTTGAAATCGAAGTTCAAAAGCGGCTTGATTTAATGAGTAATGAAGCGATTGAAGAATACGGAATGGAGGCTTTCAACAAAGCGTGCAGAGAATCTGTTTGGACTTACGAAGCTGCATGGAGAGAAATGACTGAGAGAATGGCATATTGGTGTGATCTTGATGACCCTTATGTGACTCTGCATGATTCATATGTTGAATCGTGCTGGTGGGCTCTAAAACAAATGTTTGAGAAAAAGTTACTCTATCGTGGTTACAAGGTTTTACCATATTGTCCTCAGACTGGAACATCCTATTCTAGCCATGAAGTCGCTCTAGGATACAAGGAGGTCGAAGAGCCATCGGTATATGTCAAATTCAAATTGGAAGATACTGATGCTTCAATCCTTGCTTGGACAACAACACCTTGGACATTACCTGGGAATGTTGGCTTAGCAGTAGGGCCTGAAGTAGAGTATGTCAGAGTAAAAGTAACTGCTGCCCCTGAAGGATGGGAAGGCCATGGCGGAGCTGAAATCGGCGAAGAGTTGATTCTTGCTAAGGACCTATTCAAGGAAGTTATTCGCCATCATTGCGAAGAAGTAGATTCATTCTTGGGCAGTGAATTGATCGGTCGCTCCTATACACCTTTATTCCCCGGTGCTGTTGAGAAAGGAGATTCTACAACTGCTTGGACTGTTATCGCAGCCGACTGGGTCACCACTACGGATGGAACCGGAGTGGTTCACACTGCTGTAATGTATGGTGAGGATGACTACAATCTTGGTATGGAAGTTGGACTACCTGCCGAGCATACAGTTGGTATCGATGGTTCATTCCTAACTGGTATCCATCCTGATTTGGATGGGCGCTATGTGAAAGATTGTGACCAAACCATAATTGAATTAATGCATGAAAATGGTTTACTTTACCGAGAAAAAATGTATCTGCACGATTACCCACATTGTTGGAGAACAGGGCATCCGCTCCTATACTATGCAATGGATTCATGGTTCGTTAAAATGACCGCTGTCAAAGACCAACTGCTAGAATTTAACTCACAGGTTGAATGGGCTCCTGATTGGGTTGGTGAAGGAAGATTTGGAGAATGGTTGCGTAATGTCAAGGACTGGGCTATCAGCCGAGAAAGATACTGGGGTACGCCGCTACCGGTCTGGATTTGTACATCTTGTGGACATCAGCATTGCGTAGGCTCCCATAGCGAAATGGCAGATATGGCAAAAGAAGGAAGTCCTGTTTCTGAAGATTTACATCGGCCGTATGTTGATGATACGGTTTTGGTTTGTCCTTCCTGCTCTAGCGATATGAAAAGAGAACCATTTGTGATGGATTGTTGGTTTGATTCTGGCTGCGCATCATTTGCTCAATGGCATCACCCATTTGGTGAAGAGGGGAAGTTCGAGAATAATTTCCCAATCGATTACATCTGCGAAGGGGTTGACCAAACTAGAGGGTGGTTCTACACTTTACTAGCGGTTAGTACAACTGTGTTCGAGAGTATCTGCTACAAGCGATGTCTTTCCTTAGGTCTGATTTTGGATGCAGAAGGAAAGAAGATGTCAAAGTCAAAGGGTAATATTGTCGACCCGTGGGATCACTTCAACCGAGAGGGAGCAGATGCTACAAGATGGTACATGGTTACTGCAGGAGCCCCTTGGAATCCTCTAAAATTCGATTCAAATGGTGTCAGAGACACCTATGGAAAGATGTTCCTAACGCTTTGGAACATTCACCGCTTCCATGCCGATTATGCAGCATTGGATGGTTTTGACCCAATAACATCACCAAAAGGAATACAATCTCCTCTAGACAAATGGGTTCTATCTCGTTTAGAACAAATTGTGGCTGGCACAACCAAACAATTTGAGGAATGGGATTTCCACAAAGCATGTCGAGATATTGAAGAATTTGTAGTCAATGATGTTTCTAATTGGTACGTGCGCCGTTCGCGCAGAAGGCTATGGGATGAAGGAGGAAGCGATGACAAACTTGCTTGCCAACACACACTTCACCAGATTTTGGTTACAGTAAGCAAACTCATTGCACCAGTATCTCCATTCATGGCTGATGTAATTTATCGTAACCTCGAAGGTACTTCTGTCCACCTAGCTGATTGGCCAGAAGCAGGTGAAAGCGATGATGATTTGATCGCCAACATGGAATTGGTTCGAGAACTTGCTGAGACTGGCCGAAGAATTAGAGTCGATGCTGACCGTCGCCAAAGATTACCATGCTCTGAAGGATGGATTGTGTCGGGACCTGACCTTTCTCAGTTCCATGAGATTCTAGCAGAGGAACTCAATGTAGAAACCATTTCCTTAGAAGAAGATCTAGACCGCTTCCAACAAATAGAAGTCCATCCAAACCGTAGAACTTTGGGAGCAAAATGCCGTCAAGACCTACCTGCAGTATTGCAGGGCATCGCATCTGGAGATTCACAATCCATGTTAGCAAGTATCGAAGCGGGAAATTTGATAATTGCAGGATATGAGATTACCAATGATGATATCGAATTACGTCGCGTAGAAAGACCAGGTTTCTCTGCAGAGACATTGCAATCAGCAGATGGATCTTCGGTATCTTTAGTTTTAGATATGCAAGATACCCCTGAATTATTGTCTAAAGGCTTGGCTCGTGACATCACCCGTAGGATACAAGCTGCCAGAAAAGACCTTGACCTCGCTATCGAAGACAATATCGCTCTAGAGGTTTGGATGAATAATGCTCCTGAATTATTTTCTAGTGACCAAGAATGGATAGTTAGTGAAACACGTGCTAGCGAGTATAAATTCCATTTAGGCCAAGGTGAAGGTGAATCTTTTGAAGTCGATGGAGCCACTGTTTGGTACAAAGTCAGTGCAGTATAATTTTGAACAATCATAGCGAGCGTTTGAAATGAACAAATGCCTGCGCCATAATATGCGAAGTCGCTTGCTCGCCTTATTGGTAGTAACATCTACACTACTAGCAGGTTGCTATGGCGATGGTAAAGAAATTATCATAGAGGAACAAGTCTCTTTGTTTGAAACATATGAACTCGTGGACCCGATTCCTGCAAATGATGGTCGTTATTTTGAGACTATTGACCTAAACTCAATGGAAAACAAATCTACCTACTGGGCTGTATTCAATAAGGACCAAGGAGGAAACTGTTGTGAACATTATCTTGCGACTACCGTAGAAGGCTCCATCCTAAATATCGGTGGAGAATATCCTGTTTGGTCGGTTGACAGAGGACATGAATGGGATACATGGCTACCAGGTGCTATACCAGATATACAATGCAGAACACCAGTCCCGACCAACCCTGGCACTGAGGGGTTGGGCGAAGGAAGTATAGTACAGGCAACCAATGGTGACATCATCTCAATGTCTTGGTTCCCATATATCGGTGGAGATGCTAAGTTGGACAAATTTTATGCGATTCTGTATGATGAATCGGAAATGGAATGGAAATGGTGTTACAATAGAATTACTGAACCATTCTATGACCGCTCATGGCAAGTCGAGGTTGTTGGCCCGATTAACAGTAACATAGGTAATGGAGAATGGGCGAGTCTAGTAGTTTCCAATTTCTGGCATCAGACTCAAAATGCTGGTGGCCAAATTAGTGTCGACGGTCTCAACTATTATCCAATCCAATTCCCAGGAAGGAATTCTGATCCTGGAGAAGTAGAAGTAAATCTAGATTATACAGATGCAAATTTAGAACCATATTGGGATGTCAATAAACCGCATAAAGAGATGAGAGCATTCTCGCTTCCAGACGGAGGTCTGTACTTCCCTAACTATTTCGATGATGGAACATCAGCATTCCTCGATACTAGCCTTAATTGGAATAAGCATAACTTGGTTATGCCATCAGAATACTGCCAAATCGATTCCTCAGGAGCGATACATTGTGTCTCATTATCTGGTGGTGGGTTTACACATTATCTCTCTTGGAATGGTGGATTAAATTGGACTACTCAAAACTACAGTGAAGCAGCATGGTCTGCTATTGAAGAATGGGAGTTCCAGGCAAATGGTGAACTCGATTTATTCGTACTAAATGTCCGTTACCAAGATGCCTCAGGTCCAGATGTAGATACTTTGTATCATGTCAGAGATTACTCGCAAGACATGAGACCCGATACTCTAACCTTCATTGGTTTAGGTGATCTCGATTCCACCAGTGGTGCTGGGAATGATATTCGCTTTGATTTCGCATCCCTCGGTGTGCTACGAGATGGTGGAGTAGTAGTAGCATACCATGACAGTTCAGACCCTGACCCATTATTTGCAGTCGAGGTAGAAATGCCAATTTATGGCCCTGCTCAACAATGATTAGCAGATTCGAGCGCTATCTTCACCATACGATTGCATCGGCGCTTGGAATAAATCATCACAGGTACGATAGACAATTGGTAAAGTCAGGGTACTTGCTGCCCAACTAATTGTGTAATCACCTGATGCTGCTGGACTAGGCACGTAGTCTTCACCGGTTTGAGTAACCGTGAAATAAATGGATTCACCTGCTTCCAAGAATACATCCATCGGCATGAATTCCATCTCAGCAACTATAGTTGAAAATACTGGTAACACTTCCACTCCATCACGACCTCCTGCATGGAATCTTAAATCCATTACTGCGTGCCCAAGGTGCATTCCTGTATCATCAGTCATTTCAATGAAAATATGACCACCGTTAGGGGTATGGGGAGTTGCAGAAACATGAATGGTTGGCATTCCTGCGATATAAGTATCATTTTCAAATGGCCCAAATGAGAAAGTAATCTGTCCAGTTGTTGCTGGAATCATAGAACCACTACTTGGGCCTAATGTATCAACTTCTATCGAAAGATATTCTGTATCTTCAGAAGGCCAGATACTCTCAAATCGCCATCCACCACGGTTATCCTGCATTTCTACACCAAGAATAGGCGCTTCACCTTCACCTTTGAGATACCAATCAAACCAGTAAAGCATCTCATCAGCCCAATCCCAACGTAAGGTGTATGGGTAAGCTTCAGCTCCTCTTCCAGGTGATTGTGAACTATGCCCTGAAACTCGGTCAGGATAATCATGAGCCCACTGGCCTGCTAATGTCTTGGTCTCAATTCCAGCATCCGCTACAATTTGATGAGTCGGGAAAGCCATGTGAGGGTCTACGTTCCAATCTTGCATTCCTTGAATAATGTAAACTGAGCCGTTGTAATTCTCTACGACTCTATCTAAGAATGATCTTTCAGTCCAGTAAGTATTGCCCGCATAGTCAACCATTCCACCACTGAGATAAGCGGCTGGACCATTTGCATATCCTTCCATATACCCCTCACAAGCATTTTCAACATCATCAGCATCTCCATCGATTCCAAATGAACCATAAACACCGTTGTGCATGATCATGCCACGTGCTTCCATACTACCGTTTCTCCACATCAAATCGTGAACCCCAATCAATCCAGACATGGGAACGATCGTAGCCAAGTAAGGATTGCCAAATGTTGCTGCTTGCCAAGGAGTACTGCCATCATAGGATTTTCCGATAATCCCTACCTTGCCATTTGACCATTCTTGACTACCGAGCCATGAGATTGCTGCATCTATTCCCCTCTGCTCATCAGTACCCATCAAATCCATACAGTGGTTGGATTCTCCAGTTCCAAATACACTGACTTGGGCCACACCATATCCATGTGGAACATAGTTCTCGATCAAGAAGCGACCAAGTCTATCAGCGGGAGTTAAGGCGTCCACATCGCCATCATTGTAGTAAGGTCCTATCTCAGAAATTACTGGAACTTTACAGTCTTCAGAAAGATTGGCTGCTTCCCAATCACATCCTTCAATTACCGGCAACCACAGTCCCAAATGGACCACTGCATCCCCAGTTAACCCTGCTCCTCCATCAGAAGCGGTAATGGTTGGAACATCGACATAAACGCTCCTAACCGTATCGATAGCATGAGTACCATTGATAGTGACACGACTGAAAACATCAGTATCACCATAACTTAAATCAGCTCTTTCCCAAGGCTGAGGGTAAGCTGATTCCTCTTCAGGTGCTGAGAGTATTTCTTCCTCTCCAAAGCACCCAGAAAACATAGACGGAATTAACACTATCAGTAGCAATAGTGCTTTACGCATGCCCTACGGGCATCTGCCCACAGTTTTGAGCCTATCCGTCAAATGACTAATTTTCATGTTCACCATTAGTGGGTGGGTTCTTGTGCTGTAACCTTTTGAGTTGTGATATGCGCCGTATTCTTGTTGTCTTAATCATGCTTATTGCGACTATACCAACTGGTCTAGCGAGTGCTGAAACGGGAGACTGGAGCAATAACTCTGATGATTTCAAAGGAGTGATGATCTCTGAAATTCTAGTTTCGCCCTCCGATGCTGCTCATGACGGCACCGACTGGAACGGGGATGGAGAAATCGGATCTGAAAGTGATCAATATTTCAAATTGACAAATATAGGCACTGAACTTGTTGACCTTTCTGGTTGGTCCTTGGATGACATTAGTGATGGAGGAAGTGCATCTTGTCAGATTGAATCTTTGACAATCGCTGCTGGTGATTCGATTACATTTTATCGTGCAGATACCAATATTCAGTTTGATTTCTTCGATGGCGATTCTGCCAGACTCATTGATTCGGATGATTTGATTCAAAGTATTATCAATTATCCAGCAAATGATTCAGATTGGGATAAGGCTTACAATGCAAATGTAGCAAATGGATTATTGGAAAAGGAAGACCCTAATCCTTCCATGACCCAAGGTACATGTGTACCTGGTGAAGTTGATAATTCAGGTGGAGATTCATCTGCAGGAGTTGGCCAGTGGTCAATAAATCAAGATAACTACATGGGCGTAAAGATTTCAGAGATTCTCGTATCTTCATCTGGAGAAGATTATGATGGTGTGGATTTAGATGGTGACGGTGAAATTTGGACAAATAGCGAGCAATATATCCAATTGACAAACGATGGCACTTCTGATGTAGATATTTCAGACTGGACTTTGGATGATAACTTGGCAGGAGGAAGTGCTCCTTGTTCGATTGGCTGGGACACCACGATATCCGCAGGAGAATCTATCACCTTTTATCGTTCCAAAACCCAAATAGAATTTGACTACTTTGAACCTGATTTTGCAATATTAAAAGATACAAGTGGTGCGATACAGAGTAGTATTGAATACCCTGCTAATGAACCATATATGTGGGATGTAGCATATACTCTCAATGAAGATGGAACCTTAGGCAAAGATGATGCCAACCCCGCTAGTAGACAAGGTACATGCTTCAGACAATCAGATAATACCGAGTCAACATACATCCTTCAAGGACGAATCGTAACAATGGCTGGAGAAAATAATGTTATTGAAAATGGAAATGTGATGATTGAAGATGGAATGATTGTGGCTATTTGGGCTGATGGAGAAATTCCTCCAATCAATACCGATGAAATTACTGTCCATGATACTGAAGCAACGATATATCCTGGACTAATAGATCTTCACAACCATATGCATTACAATCATATTCCATTGTGGGATTTCAATGTTCATCTTTCCGATTCCCAGAAATCCGAGGAAGGAGGATACACAAACCGTTACCAGTGGGGCAATAATTATGATTACGGCCCAAGTATCACATGGATGAAAAATAATGTTCAAGATTACAATCGATGGGATATGTCTAATGAGCAGATGAAATATGCTGAAGTTCAAGCTGTTGCCGGAGGAGTTACTGCTGTTCAAGGTTCACCTAGTAGCGGTACAGACGCATGGGATAGCATGCTGTCGCGCAATGTAGAATTGTATAATTTCGGCCAAGACGGAATGTATACCTGTGCTGTCTGCGGTGCTGCCGATGATGATTATTCGGGCCAACACCTAATCGATAAGAGTAATGCGGGAACACTAAACGCATGGTTCGTACATCTTTCTGAAGGTGTAGACTCTAGCAGTAAATCTGAATTTGACATCTTACATAGCAAGGGGTTGATCATGGATGAAACTGTAGTAATTCATGGCACTGCTCTTGACCAAAGTCAATTTGATACGATGGGAGAAATAGGAGCAGGTCTTGTATGGTCGCCAATTTCCAACCTACTATTGTATGGAGATACTACTGACGTAGTTGCGGCCGATAATGCTGGCGTGACAATATCACTAGCACCAGACTGGGGCCCAAGTGGGTCAAAAAATAACCTCCATGAATTGAAAGTAGCAGACCTTTGGAACAGAGAAATTCTAAACGACCATTTCAGTGATTATGAATTGGCTGAGATGGTGACCAGCAATGCTGCCGAGGTTGCAAATTGGCAAGGTTTCGTTGGACAGATTGAAACAGGAATGTTTGCTGATCTTGTGATAATTGACACATTCCATGAAAACCCATACCGAAATCTAATCGAAGCGGTTGACCCAGATGTGCGCCTAACCATTGTTCATGGTAAGGCTGTGTTTGGCGACATTGACTTGATGACTGCAATGAAAGGTGATGATTGGGAATATATCAATGGAAGTGGATTCTCTAAGGCAATCGATGTAACATCTCCAACCGAAACTGACGGGATGCAGACCTGGGAAAATATCGAATCAGGATTGTCGATGGCTATGCGTAATGATTTTGATGATATCAAAAACAACTGGAATGATGTTTCAGGTATGACCGATTCCGAGATTGAAGATTGGCTTGCAACTACATTTGATGGCGACTATAGGGACGAGGTTAACCATTTGAAAAATCTAACATTAGACCCAATTTTCACGATTGATGATGAAAGGTATTTCGATGTTATCAATCGTTCTGCACATGCTAACTTCCATGTTGATATGACTAAACTTTACGACTATTATGACATTAATTATGAAGGTAACTCAGAGCGAGAATTCATTGATGACCCTGATTATACGAATGGAAATGATAACTCGAATCCAGACCCTGACCCGGATAATGATGTAGACCCGGATAATGATGTAGATCCAGATGATAATGTGAATCCAGATGATGATGTGAATCCAGATGATGAATCTGAGAATCAAGATACCGGTAATGGAGAAAAAGAAATCGATTGTATTGGGATCGCTTGTGAAGGTGATACAATTATTGTTAGTACTGAATCCGAAGAGAGGAGTCCTATTGTGATGCTATCGGTGATTATGGGAGTAATTTTAATCGCTGCTATTGTAGTAATTTTCTATAGTCAAGAAAAGAAAGATGAGGAAGAAGAACTTGCTGAAGAGGCTGCTATTTGGGATGAAAAGGAATTCGTACCCGAGATGCCGCCGATTAAGCCACCTAAAGAAGATTAGACCAAATCCCAAACAGGTCCATCAGCAGTATCGGTAACAACGACTCCCAAGTCGCTTAATTGATCTCGAATCTCGTCAGCACGAGTCCAGTCTTTATCGCTACGCGCTGCAGTCCTTTGCTTGATTAATTTTTCAACCTGTTCTGAAATCTCAGCTTTACGAGGGTCTTCTTCAGGTTCAGATAAGGCCTCTATCCGAGTCGGTAATACACCAAGAACATCACCTGCAGTATCCTCCAGCCATTCAATTACATGCAAAGCATAGGCTGCGACATCTTCGCCATCTAATTCTGTCATCATACGGCTCATCTCTCTTAGCGCACCTAATACCTTAGCGCATGCTTCTCTAGAATTAAAATCATCATCCATCGCCTTAGCAAATCCTTGAGCCATCTTTTCCAACAATCCAAGACTTTTGACGATTGGAACTTCCGAAGAAATATCGCCAACCGGTAGTGGCACTGGATTCTCATCCATCAGTTCTAGAGCCGCCTTGTAAACCGAGACCAACTTTTCATGATTCTTTTCAGCGTCTTTCAACAGCTGTTCGTTCATATCAATCGGTGAACGATAATGTGCATTAATGAGTGAAAACCGTAGTACTAATGGATCGATCTTTTGCAAAATATCCTGTATAGTCCAAAAATTACCCAAAGACTTGGACATCTTCTCACCATCGATATTCACAAATCCATTATGAAGCCAATGATGAACTACTGGTGAACAGCCTGTGTGGCATTCACCTTGGAATATTTCTGCTTCATGATGAGGGAATAAAAGATCATGCCCTCCTCCGTGAATGTCAAATTGTTGGCCGAAATGTTCCATACTCATCGCTGTACATTCAATATGCCAGCCAGGGCGACCTGCCCCCCATGGCGAATCCCAAGTTGGCTCTCCGGGTTTTGCAGATTTCCATAACGCGAAATCCTTGTGGTCTCTTTTTCCTGAGCCTGTTTTATTGACACGACCCCCTGCGCCAGAACGTACTGCATCAATCGATTGTCCGGTTAACAAACCATATTTCTCAGGAGCGCTTTCTACAGAGAAGTAAACCCCATCATCGGAAGCATATGCATTTCCTTTGTCGATTAAGTCTTGAGTGATTTCAATCATTTGGTCTACATATTCTGTACAGCGAGGGTAATGGTCGGCTCTTAGAATATTCAAAGCATCCATATCACGATAATAGGTTGCAATATTAGCCTCTACTAATTCTCGCCAGTCCTCTCCTGTCTCATTCGCACGATTGATGATTTTGTCATCGATATCGGTGAAGTTTTGAACATAATCTACATCATAGCCTGATTTCTCTAACCAACGATGTATCAAATCAAATGCCAGATAACAACGCGCATGTCCTAAATGACACAAATCGTACACGGTTACGCCACAAACATACATGTTCACACGACCGGGATTCATCGTAGAGAATTCGACCTTCTCTCTGCGACGGGTATCGTGTACACGAATTGGCATCACCCCTACGGGGTGAATACCCAGTAATTCAAACCAATGGAAAGACAAGAGTTGATGGGTAGGAAAACCTAGCATTGTTCAAAGGGGGAACAGCCTAGTGGCTTCTTACATGATTTCGGATAGGTTGGTTGCTCGTTTGGGATGGGTGGTTCCAAGCATAACATTCACACTTTCAATGCTGATTCACCATATTTCTGGAAATTCTAGAAATTTCCCATTCTTTATTTCAGAAAGTGATTACCCTGGTTTAGAGCGATGGATATTCACAACTGGATTATTTTTAACCGGACTAATCCTATGTTATGTATCCTTTAGGCTATGGAAAGTCCATCTTGAGACGTCTCGTCGCTGGTTAATGCATACGTCACTAGTTTGTGGAATATGGGTTGGAGGTAATGTATGTGCAATCTCCATCGCCGATATGTATGACCATCCTGAATTACATGTAGCAACAGCACTGAATGCATTTCACTTTGGAATAGTGTGGGGCGTTCTTGCTCACCTTGCAGTAAAAAGTAACAATCCGATTGGTAAGCGTTTACGAGTTTTTGCAGTTTCAATCGCTCTGGCTTCAATAGTAGCACTCACTATAATCATGAATGATGCTTACAGCAAATTTCCCGACGCTCTAACTCCACCTTTAGACCTCAATGTTGTACAAGCATGGCTAGATTGGGCAGCACCTCTTGAATATCTACTCGTGATAGGTTTGTTCCTTTCGTTAGCGAGTTTTGAATTGGACTTTCCAGAAGATGATGAAGAGGAGGAATAACCTTGCCAAGTTTACTAGTAGTTGATCTATTAGCTGAAAGAGAGGCTTTTGGTAAACATGGAACCGCCGAAATAATTCGTCATTTCCCTGGCTATGAAATATTCCTTTGGTCACCTCATACCAAGGACCGACACGATTACGGATATGGAACTGTAGTTGATTCTCCAGTAAAATCCGATGCAATATTCATTACTGGAAGTCGTAAGAATGTCTCGCAATGGGAGCCTTGGATGGATGAAGTTGCAAATCTAATCCGCAAGAGCACCGTACCCTTGTACGGGATATGTTTCGGGCATCAAATAATTGCTGCATCATTGGGTGGAACTGTTGTTAGAGCGGAAAAAGGCAGTCACTTTATGGCTCCTGTAACCTATGAAGATGGTACTGTTGTAGAGCAATTGTTTACTCACCAAGACCATGTGATAGATGCTGGAGAATTGAATGTTATCGCTAGTGCTAAACATTGTTCAATAGTAGCATGCACTCATCCCACTCGTCCAATTAAAACCGTACAGTATCATCCCGAGGCTGTTGAATCGGTACTCTCGCATTCCATTATTTGTGGAGACATGACTCTGTCTGAGAGAGAAAGATATGGTGAAGGTATTCAAGACTTGGATGTAGCAGAGTCTTTAATTTCAGAGATCTAGGACTCAGATTTTGCTGCTTCGATTTTGGCGTCGTTTGCCTTGATTTGCTCCCAAACAATTTCAGCGATATCTTTGACTTCCATTTTCGAATCGATACTGGATAGACCATCTGTAACCATGGTCGAGCAAAAAGGACATCCTACTGCAACAGTATCAGCGCCTGTTTCTGCAAGCTCCTTAGCACGGATGATATTGACGCGGTCATGGTCATCATCAACATGCTCTTCCATCCACATTTGTGCACCACCTGCGCCACAACAGAATGAGCCTCTCCCATGGTTCTCAGTCTCTACATCAACGCCACCGATTGCCGCACGTGGCGCTTCTAATTCCCCTCCGATACGTCCTAAGTAGCATGGGTCATGATAAGTTACATTTCCATCATGGCCTGGCTCTGGAAGTTTACCTTCTTTCTGTAGATGGTTGATTAATTGAGAGTGGTGCATCACTTCGATATCTTGGCCTCCAAAGTCCTTGTATTCTGTTCCAAGAGTGTGGAAACAATGAGGGCATGATGCTACAATCTTCTTGACTCCAATTTCTTCAAAGGTGGCAAGATTGGTTTCTGCAAGCATTTGGAATAGATATTCATTACCAGCACGACGAGCAGCATCGCCTGTACAGCCTTCTTGCATACCAAGAATTCCGACATCTAAACCGGCTTCTTTCATTATTGAGATTGTATCACGAGCAACCTTCTTGTTTCTCTCATCAAAGGATGCTGCACATCCTGCGAAGTAGATATATTCAGCAGGTTCTGCAACCTTCACATCTAGGTCAGCAGCCCAATCTCCACGCTCGTGCATAGGTATTCCATAGGGGTTAGAATCGCTTTCAAGATTCTCGATTGTTGCCATCAAAGGCATTACAGTCTCTTCAACAGATTCATCGAATTCCATTCTCTCCATCATTAAGTGGCGTCTAGCATCGGTTAACTTTGGAACATGCTCAATGTTAACCGGACAAACATCAACACAAGCATTGCAAGTAGTACATGCCCAAATCGCTTCTTCGCTAAATCGTGAAATTATATCTTCTTCTGGTTGTTCGCCTTTGAACAGAAGTACTGAATGCTCGTTAGCATAATTACGAACATCATGAATTATTTGCATTGGATTAAGTCCTTTTCCTGAAGCATAGGCAGGACAAACATCCTGACATCTAGCGCATGATGTACAAGCCCATCCATCGATTAAACTGCGCCATGTAAGTTGATTATATTGTGATGCTCCAAAGGTTTCTAGATCCAATTCATCCAATGGAATTGCAGTTCCATTTTCGTCCACTTGCAACGGACGCATCTTGGCCAACGGTTGTGTGTCGAAGAAAAACACATTTGGTAATGCCATTACTAAATGCATATGTTTTGAAACCGGGATTAGGAAAAGGAATGTACAAATCGCAATCATGTGAAGCCAATAAGCCATATTGATTGAAGACTGGCTAGGTGCATAAGTCTCAGCAACCCACGCACCAATCATCTCCCAAGTCGCATGAGGGTTTTCTCCAGCCTCGACAATAAACGAGGTAATACAAATTGTCATAATAAGCAATAATATCGTATTGCCTTCCAACTGGGATTTACCCTTTAATTTCTCAGGAGTAAAGGCAACTCTTCTAGTCAAAGCGAGAGTACAACCAATCAATGCACTGGTATATCCCAGTTCAACCATTCCATTCCAAATTCCATTCAAGAAATCGGGAAGGAGATGTTCACTAAACCGATTACCACTCGCTAAATCCAGCATATCGCTAGATAGCATCAAGAAACCCCAGAACATCAGAACGTGGAAAGTCCCTGCAATCGGGTCTTCTAACACCTTTCTTTGACCTAACCAAACAGTCAATGTCTCCTTCAAACGCAATCCCCAAGAATCAAACCTGGCATCTTTTGCTCCTAACCTTACCAAGCGAGTTGCTTTTTGCACTTGATAGGCAAAGAAGCCAATTGAGATTAATCCCATTGCCAATAAAAGATACCAGCCGGAGATACCGAAATAGGAATCGTCTAGCGGGTGCATTGAGTCTACGAAGTGGACTTAGGACTTCAACCCAACGGCAAAGTACGACGACCTCCCCCCGTTGTATATGCTACAAGCTAGTGCCCCGGGAAAATGTATTCTCTTTGGTGAGCATGCTGTGGTTTACGGCCAGCCGGCAGTAGCTGTTGCAATCGAACAAAGAATCACTGTAGAAATCAGTCCTAGTGAAGATTGGAGAATTGATGGGATGAGATTTGATCCAAATCGCCATCCTCATGTGGAAGCCCTAAAACAGCGATTATGGGATAACGGCCCACCTTTGTCTGTTAAAATTCTTGGGGATATACCGCCTGCAAGCGGTCTAGGTTCATCTGCGGCTTTATCGGTTGCCGCAGCAGCTGCTCTTAGATGTGCACGAGGAAGGCAGATCGATGATGATGATTGGACCGAAGGATGGACTGCTTCTCGAATCAACGAGATATATACCGGAATTGGCAAACATCGTAAAGGAACTTCATTATTGGTAGGTAAAGACTCTGTAGATGAAGATGAATGTGCAATTCTTGCCCATGCCGTTGAAGCTATTGCCCAAGGAGGGCGTGCTTCACCGATCGATTCAAGCACCTGTGCACACGGTGGTTGTATCATACTTTCAAATAAAATTGAATCACGATATAATTGGCTTTATTCGCGAGAATTAAATGGGGTGAAATGGGATGTTCATTCTGTTGATTTACCCGTACAATTAGATGATTATTATCTAGTGATTGGAAATACTGGAATCAAGGCACCTACTACGAAACAGGTAGAAAAGGTTGCAAAACTTTTGCAAGAGAACCCCGGTAGAATGATAGAAATTGAGGCGATTGGAAAAATTGCTAGAAGAGGTATTGAGGCTTTGATGTTAGGAGATATGGGAAAGGTCGGTCATGCGATGAGTGAGAATCATCTTCTATTGAAAAATCTTGGAGTTTCGTGCCCAGAACTAGAACAATTGATTTCTGCAGCAGTTCCAACCTCGCTTGGAGTAAAGTTGACTGGAGCGGGTGGTGGCGGATGTATGGTCGCTTTGACCAAAGATCCAAAATCTACTAGTGAAGCAATTGAGTTGGCAGGTGGAAGAACGCTTATTACGAGACTTTCATCGACAGGATTAGAACTCGATAAAGATGGAAATGGGCCTATTTGGAGTCCATTTTGATTAAATGTCCTTTATATAGGGGTTTATATTCGGCCATCTATGAACGATGAGGACCGTTTAACAGTAGTAAATGTAGTAGCCAGCACTCGTGTTGCAGAAGAACTAGACCTTCCGGATATCGCAATCCAACTAAATTGCGAATATGAACCGGAACAATTCCCTGGTGTAGTTTACCGAGTAACCGACCCAAAACTAGCAATTCTAATGTTCCGCTCTGGACGCGCAGTGTGCACAGGTGGAAAGGATGAAGATAATATCCACACCGGTATTGAGCGTATGATAAACGATTTGCGCGGTGCAGGAATCACAACTTGGGATTTGAAGGATGTAGAGATTGAAGTTCAAAATATGGTTGCAACCTATGCACTTCACTACCCTGAAGATTATGATGGAAATGACAAGTTTACTGGAGAGCCTCAAGCAGGAGAACCAAGGAAACTGAACTTGAACAACCTAACTTTCCACCTACCATTCGACAAAGTAGAATATGAGCCAGAACAATTCCCTGGACTAATTTATCGCTTAGATTACCCTAAGGTAGTCTGCTTGATTTTCGGTTCTGGAAAGATGGTAATAACTGGTGCTCGCCACAAGGATGAGATTCTTGAAGCAGTCCAGATTATTCAAGACGAGCTCGCTGATTTACTGTGATCTCTATGCAACCGCTCGGGCCCAGTGAGCCTAATGCGGACGATATCGACGTGTGGGTCGTATCGCATGGAGGTGTTGCTTCGAATGCTTTGTGTGACCATATGGAGGCCCAAGGCATCCGTACTCGGCCAGAAAACTATGGTTTGATATGTCACAAACAACATCCTGGAATCTCTGTAGGCAAACCGATTTTGATAATTCACGGAGATTATCTCGATTCGATTCGCTCGATGGATAGAAGGAATTTCTTAACCGTTAATGCGGCTAAGATGCACCTTGGACTAAATGCGCCAGAAATACCCTTATCGAGATTTTTGCAATCTTTTCCTGAAGACCCTGTAGGAATATCGACATTTTTAGAATCTTTTAGAATGGCAAAGAAGAACGGTTTGGACAAAGTTGCATTTTTGCGTTATCCTTACAGCAACCAAGAAGCTTTAGCAGCCTTTTCACAACTAGGTGTTAATATCGATATGAATGGATTTGAATTACGAGAAAGAAAAAAGAAGTTTAGTCGACGCTCTAAAGACGTACAACGTATTTTGGAAATTTATGACCAGTTTGATTTCCAGGAGTGAGATTGATGATTGGTTGGATCACTACTTGGGATATACGATGCGGTATCGCCACATATTCTCAATTTCTCACCGATGCAATCGATGAAGAAATTGTAATCCTTTGTCAAAAAGGAGAGGGGGAAAGTGAAACTGAGAAGGTATTCCCTTGCTGGAAGCGCGATAGTAATGACTTTGGTCGACTATTAGCAATTATTTCATCTAATGATATTGACAAAATCGTGATTCAACATCAACCAGGTCTGATGAGGTTCTCTTATCTCAATGAATTACTGTTGATTTTTAATCGAATGGACTTAGATGTGTTTGTTACGATGCATAATACTCAAGACCGTTCACTGATCTATCCTTCAAAGCGAATTGAAAAGGCTGTTGAAGGTTTGAAAACATGTTCTAAGGTAATGGTTCACAGCAATAATGATGTTAAAAATTTAGAAAAATTAGGAATTACTGAAAATGTTGTAATGATACCACATGGAATTTATCCTCCTCCCAATAAGGATGCAAAATCCTTACCTGTAAAGGGTAGAACGATGGCAACCTTTGGTTTTCTTTTCCCTCATAAGGGACACCTGCAATTGATTGAAGCGTTTTCTAGATTACCTGGATGGGATGAACTATTGGTCCTAAGTGCTGTTAGAGAGGGCTCAGGAAAGATGTTGACCAAATGTGAAAATCTGATTAACAAATTACAATTAAAAGGAAAGGTAAGAATGGTTACTGATTTCTTGGATGATGAGGTTGCAATAGCGACTTTATCAAAATGTGAATTGTTGGTTTTTCCTTATCAAAATACCAAGGAAAGTGCCAGTGGAGCAGTACGAATGGGAGTAGCATCTGGAGCAGCTTTAGCAGTTACTCCGATTCCAATTTTTGATGATATTGAAGGAGCGATTAGACTCCCCGGCATCAGTGTTGATTATTTGGTTAAAGGAATCTCTGAGGCATCGGACTCTGACTTAGAACAATCGCGTAAAGCGATGACTAAACTAAGAGATTCACTACAATGGAGTGAAATTGCTTCTAGAATTCAAGCATTATTCTGAGTAAGGTAATTCAGAATAATATCGGCTGCTTCTTCTGCTGAGACTTGTGTGGTGTCGATTCGAATTTCGGGGTTTTCTGGAGATTCATAAGGACTAGATATGCCAGTGAAATTTGTTAGTTCTCCTGCGCGAGCTTTTGCATACAAACCTTTGACATCCCTTTCTTCACAAACCTCTAGAGGGGTATCGATAAACACCTCTACAAATTCTTCTTCATCAACCAATTTACGAACCATAGATCTCTCGACTTCGAATGGAGAGATAAACGAGGCGATACAAATCAATCCAGCATCTACCATCAACTTTGAAGTCTCGCCGACTCTACGAATATTCTCTACCCTGTCCTCTTTAGTGAAACCTAGGTCACGGTTTAGTCCATGACGTACATTGTCCCCATCTAAAGAAATTGTATGGCGACCAATCGATTGGAGTTTCTTTTCAAGAATATTTGCAATCGAAGATTTACCAGACCCCGACAAACCGGTGAACCATACCAAACGTGGTTGCTGACCTTTCTGCTCGCCACGACTTTGTTTTGTCACATCCATCGATTGCCAATGGATATTATCAGCACGGCGTAAGGCGTAATCTATCAGTCCCATCCCAACTGTATTGTTAGTAATACGATCTACGATTATGAAACCGCCCATTGAAGGGTCTTGTTGATAAGAGTCAAAAGCGATTCTAGAAGATAGAGAAATGTTACAAACTCCTATCTCATTCATGTCTAAAACCTTACCTGGTAATTCATCTAGAGTGTTTACGTCGATTCTATGTTTTAGTCGTCCTAAGGTCATTGAAGTATTTTGAGTACTTGATTTGAAGAGATATTCCCGACCTGGCATCATTGCAGATTCATTCATCCATAATATGCGGGTTTGGAATTGATCTGCACTACTGCAAGGGCTTTCAGCAGTGGTGATAATATCTCCACGCGAGATATCGATTTCATCGCTTAAAGTAAGGGTTACAGAACGACCTGCCCCCGCCAATTCAAGGTCTCCTTCCCAAGTTACGATTCTTTCGATTGTAGATTCTGTTCCGCTTGGTAAAACTCTAATTTTATCACCTGGTGAAACGGTTCCACTTCCTATCAATCCAGCGAATCCACGAAACTCTCTATCTGGACGATTTACCCATTGAACCGGCATCCGAAATGGCCTTGATTGGGCAGCAGCAGTAACCTCCACCGATTCAAGATATTCCATTATTGAAGGACCGTCATACCAAGGTGTATTTTCACTTGAGCCCACAATGTTGTCTCCTTTCAAAGCAGAAATAGGTACTGCTGTAATCTCTTCGAGTTCAAGTGCTTCATTAGCAAATGAGCGATATTGTGTTACAATTTCTTCGAATACTTCTTGTGAATAATTAACTAAATCTAATTTATTTACAGCCAGAACGATTCTTTTTACTCCAACCATTGAGACAATAAATGAATGGCGGCGTGTCTGTGTTAAGATACCTTGACTAGCATCTACAAGGATAATCGCCACATCTGCTGTCGATGCACCTGTAGCCATATTGCGAGTATATTCTTCATGACCTGGTGTATCTGCAACAATGTATTTTCTTTTATCTGTAGAAAAGAAACGGTATGCGACATCGATAGTAATTCCTTGCTCTCTCTCCGCTGCCAATCCATCTACAAGTAAGGCGAAATCGATTTCACCTCCTTGGGTGCCATCTTTCTTAGAATCTGCTTCAAGTGCTGCTAGATGGTCGTCAAAAAGCATATGAGATTCGTAAAGCATTCTTCCAATCAGTGTTGATTTTCCATCATCGACCGAACCACATGTAATGAAACGTAGTAATTCTTTTTGCTCATGGGCCGCAAGATAAGAATCGATATCGGTTGCGATCAAATCGCTGATATGCGCCATTAGAAGTACCCCTCCTGTTTCTTTTTCTCCATTGATGCGCTGCTGTCGAAATCAATGACTCGACCCTGACGTTCAGAGGTGGTGGCCAACAACATTTCTTGGATAATTTCGGGTAGAGTGTCCGCCCCTGATTCAACAGCGCCTGTTAACGGATAGCAACCTAGTGTACGGAATCTTACCATTTTCATCATAGGCTCTTCGCCTTCATGAAGAGGGATTCTTTCATCATCAACCAAAATAAGTACGCCATCACGTTCTACCACAGGTCTTTGTTTTGCAAGATACAATGGAACAATTGGAATCTTCTCAAGATGAATATACTGCCAAATATCTAGTTCAGTCCAATTGGATAGAGGGAAGACGCGGATCGATTCTCCGGGATTCTTTCGCGAATTATAGATGTTCCAAAGCTCGGGGCGCTGCCTCTTGGGGTCCCAATGATGGCTCTCGTTCCTAAATGAGAAAATCCTCTCCTTCGCTCGGGATTTTTCTTCATCGCGACGAGCGCCTCCAAAAGCAACATCGAAACCATGCTTATCCAATGCTTGTTTCAATCCTTGAGTTTTCATCACATCGGTATGTGTCGAAGAACCATGG
>MDTC01233403.1_pt1 | contig 27300 bp, 27 predicted proteins | sample 811181 | NCBI WGS metagenome assembly MDTC01 (sample SAMN05326644, study PRJNA326480) | marine metagenome | isolation source: seawater | place: Pacific Ocean: North | collected 2011
ATTTGTTGGTTGCCATGTTCCTAAACCATAATCAGCATGGTTCATAAAACTATAAAAGGCTGGAGTATTTGAAGATTTAGCACCAAGAAATAAAACTGGGAATTCAAGAAGTAATCTAAGTTTTTTGTTTTTAAATCTTTTTCTTACCTCTTTTCTTATATTACTTAGAAACGAACCTGCTTTTAATACTGTTTTTTTTGTTATTAACTCAAGGGGGCTTAGTCCTGGCATTTTGTATAAAAGATCGGTTACAGCTATTGCATAATTTTCTTTTGCAATTGCCATGAATTTTTCTAACGCTAAAGAACTACCCTTTTCGCATTTTTCAAAAACTTTTTTGATCTTTTCTAAAGAATCTTCTATTTCTATAAAATCGTTTTTGTCAAAAAATACTTTGTATGCTGGATTCAATTTTTTTAGGGTGTAGTAATCAGATGTTTTTTTTTCAAAATCATTGAAAAATTTATCAAATACATCAGGCATCCAGTACCAGCTCGGACCCATATCAAAAGTAAATCCTTCTTTTTTAAATTGTCTTGCTCTTCCACCTAGGGAATTATTTTTTTCAAAAACCGAAACGACATAACCTTGTTTTGCTAAATAACACGCTGAAGCTAGAGAAGAAAAACCTGAGCCGATAATTGAAATTTTTTTACTCATTAAATTTAATATTTGTGCGCACGAGAGGATTTGAACCTCCACGAGAAATTAATCTCACTAGGCCCTCAACCTAGCGCGTCTACCAATTCCGCCACGCGCGCAAAATCTAGAAGTGACCTGGCTGGGGCTCGAACCCAGGACCCTCTCCTTAAAAGGGAGATGCTCTACCAACTGAGCTACCAGGTCTTGTGATTTGGCTGGGGTTCGAACCCAGGACCCTCTCCTTAAAAGGGAGATGCTCTACCAGCTGAGCTACCAAATCTTAACTAAAATTTAATGGCTGCAAATATAGGTTCAATAAATTTATTATTCAAAGAGAATTTCTTATAAATTTGTATTAAAACAATTCATTAATTTGAAAAAATCAAAACCACAAATAAACTCTCATATTATTATTCTTGGTTATATGGGTTGTGGAAAAACTTCTATCGCTCAATATCTAGCCAATAAACTTAATTTAAATTGGATTGATTTAGATCAAATTATTGAGAATAATGAGAATATGAAAATTTCTACAATTTTTGACTTAAAAGGGGAATTAGAATTTAGAAAAATTGAAAATAAAACCTTAATTCAAGTTTTAAATAGTTCGAACAAATCTGTTGTTTCTTTGGGAGGAGGAACACCATGCTATTTTAATAACATGAATTTGATAATTGAAAATTCTACAAATGTATTTCATATAAATATTTCAATAAAAACACTTTCTAAAAGGCTTTACAATGAAAAAAATCATAGGCCAATTATTTCTCAATTTGATTCATTAAATAAAATAAATGAGTTTGTTGCTAAACATCTGTTTGAAAGAATACACTTTTATAATATGGCAAATCATACAATTAAGGGTGAAGAAAAAGATGTGGAGCAAATAGGTAAAGATATTATTGAAATTATTAATCTATAAAAGCATAAGATTTATTATTCTCAAAAACTACATTAACATTTTCTTCAATCGAGGTTGAAAGTGATATTCCTTTAAAATCAATCTTAATAGGAAATTTTTTGTGATTCCGATCAATTAGAACAGATGTATTAAATTTGGATAAAGGAACATCTAATATGTACTTAACAGCATAAATAAGAGTCTTTCCAGAATTTAAAACATCATCAATTAGTACAACTGATTTATTTTTCATTTTAGAAAAATCGATATCACAATGTGGATTATTTTGAGGGTTTTTTTTGTTAATTTTTAATGTGCATAACTCAATAATTGAATTGGATATTAATTTAAGTTCTTTGTTTATTAACTGAGCTAATAGAAATCCATTTTTATGAATCCCTATTAAAAAAACATGAGACTCTTGATTATTTTTTTCATGAATTTGATAAGCTATTCTTTTTACAATTTTATTAATTTGATTTTGATCTAATATTGTATTTATTTTTTTCAATTTAATTATGATTTGGTATAAAGATAGTTATTCGTTTAAATATTTATTTATATCTCTTTTGTCTTTTTTACTCAGTTTTCTATCAAATTTATAATTTTTCTTTTGCGATTTTATAATTTCTATTTTTATTAATTCTGATTTTGGAGTTATATTTTTTACATATAGTTCTACAATTTTAGCTCCAACTCGAGACTTTGGTAAATCTTTAATTTTATACTTATAAAGTATCTGATTTTTTTTTTACACTAATAGTTAGGTTCGGATATACTTCAAATGAAGGTTTCAGAGTTTTTGAATCTATTTTAATATGTCCTTTTTTACATGCATTTCCAGCGCTTGTTCTAGTCTTATAAATTCTAGAAAACCATAAAAATTGGTCAATTCTCATTTGTTAATATTTATTTATAAAAATATAAGAAAATTGTATCTTGCGCCATAATTATTTCTGATGAAAAATTTTAATAACATATTTTTTTGTATTTTATTTATTGTTGTTACAATACAATCTTGTTCAAATGATGGTATAAATGTTCAAGAAGTTATCCCGCCAAACCCAATTAAGCCTCAGTATGCTTTAGAAAATGATTCTATTTTAAATTTTTTACAAACACATTTTTATAACTATAGTGATTTTGATAAGTTAAATTCTAATGAAACAGTGGAGTTAATTATAGATACAATATCTGGTGACAATTCTAGCAAGATTTCTTTATTTGATCAAGTATCTACAATGTCTGTAGAAATTGCTGATGAAAACGATGAGATGGTATCTCATAATTTATATTACATAATTAATAGAGAAGGAAATGGATCTAGCCCTACAGCTGCTGATTCAGTCTACGTTTCATATAAAGGTTTTACACTTGGAAACTATACTTTTGACTCAAGAAAAAATCCTCTTTGGCTAGATCAAACAAATCTTGTTAGAGGGTTTCAAGAGTTTGTTACAAAATTAAAAAGGGGAGACCTAATAGTTAATAGCAACGGCACATATTCTTTTGATAATTTTGGTATTGGAATGGTATTTTTCCCATCAGCTTTGGGTTATTACCAAAACGATGCTTTTAATATTCCAAAATACTCTCCACTAATTTTCCAAATTAATTTGAATACCTTAAATACAACTGATCACGATGGAGACGGTGTCAATACCATTAATGAAGATATCAATAATGATCATATTTTTTCAAATGATGACTCTGATTCTGACGGAGTTCCTGATTATTTAGATACAGACGATGACGGAGATGGAATTTTGACAAAAGATGAATATGATGTAAATGGTGATGGAGTTATTGATGATTCTGATGGAGATGGAACTCCAGATTATCTGGATATTGATTAGTTTTTTAATACTAACTTACCAATTATTTTTTCTTAATTACATCAATGGCAGATTCAACAATTGATTTGGCATTTAGATTATACTTTTCCATTAGTTGTTCTGGTGTTCCTGATTCTCCAAATGTATCATTAGTTGCCACAAAGTTTTGTGCAGCTGGAAAATTTTGGGTTAAAATTCTAGAAATACTTTCACCAAGTCCACCATGATAATTATGTTCTTCAGCAGAAACTAAACATCTCGTTTTAATTACAGAATCTAAAATAATCTTAGAATCTAGAGGTTTAATTGTATGTATATTTATTACTTCAGCGCTTATCCCTATTTTTTCTAGTTCTTCTCTAGCTTTTATAGCTTCCCAAACTAGGTGACCAGTAGCCACAATAGTAACATCATTTCCTGGGTTAAGCATTATTCCTTTACCAATTTCAAATTCTTGATCAACAGGAGTAAAATTTGCAACCTTTGGTCTTCCAAACCTAAGATAAACAGGGCCGTTGAAGTTAGCAATTTCAATAGTTGCTGCTTTGGTTTGATTGTAATCACAAGTATTTATTACTGTCATTCCAGGTAACATTTTCATTAACCCAATATCTTCTAAAATTTGATGAGTAGCACCGTCTTCACCAAGAGTTACACCAGCATGAGATGCACATATTTTTACGTTTTTATTTGAATAAGCAATTGATTGTCGAATTTGATCATAAACTCTTCCGGTTGAAAAATTAGCAAATGTTCCTGTAAAGGGTATTTTGCCTCCTATAGTCAATCCTGCAGCTATACCCATCATATTAGCTTCTGCTATTCCGACTTGAATAAATCTATTGGGATTCTCTTTTTTAAATTCATTCATTTTTAAAGATCCTGTTAAATCAGCGCACAACGCTACAATATTCTTATTCTTTCTTCCAAGTTCAGTTAATCCATCTCCAAAACCAGATCTAGTGTCTTTTTTCCCTGTATCTATATATTTCATCATTTATTTTTTAATAATCACCAAGTGTTTCTGGATTTTGGTTAAGTGCATTTTCTAGTTGCTCATCATTTGGGGCAACACCATGCCATACATGTGTATTCATCATAAAATCAACCCCATTACCCATTTCGGTATGCATAAGAATTACAATAGGTTTAGATTTTCCAGTTAAAGATTTTGCATATAATAATGTTTCTAAAATTTTATCAATATTATTACCTTCTTGTACTTTTAATACCTCCCATCCAAAAGACTTAAATTTTTCATCAATACTTCCCATTGTAAGGACATCATCTGTTGAGCCATCAATTTGTTTTCCATTTAAATCAATAGTAACGATTAAGTTGTCTACTTTTTTTGCAGCAGCAAACATAATTGCTTCCCAATTTTGACCTTCCTGAAGTTCACCATCTCCTAATAACGCAAAGACCGTGCTTTTATCTTTATTTAGTTTTTTACTTAAAGCAGCTCCAATAGAAACAGACATTCCCTGTCCTAGTGATCCACTCGCAATTCTAACTCCTGGGAGACCTTCGTGTGTAGTTGGGTGACCTTGAAGTCTTGAATTTATCTTTCTAAAAGTATTGAGTTCTGAAATGGGAAAATAACCTCTTCTAGATAAAGTACTATAGAAAACAGGAGATATGTGGCCATTTGAAAGAAAAAATAAATCTTCATTTGAACCATTCATATCGAAATTTAAATCAATATTCATTATTTTAAAATAAAGAACAGCAAAAAACTCTACACATCCTAAAGAACCGCCAGGATGACCCGAATTTACTTGGTTGACCATTCTTAAAATATCTCTTCTTATTTGAGTTGAAAGTTGATTTAAATTAATATCCATATTTTATATTTAATTCTTAAAAATACTTATATACTATTTTCAATACAAACAGTTTAATACATTTAAATACATAATTAATTAACAATTGTTAAGGTTTTTTTTTAAAGGGGTAGATGATTATATTTGATCAACTTACAATATGATTTTTAATCTAAATTTTAAAGACTCACAAACTAAGGCAAGAGCAGGAACAATCAAAACAGATCATGGAATTATTGAAACTCCGATCTTTATGCCTGTGGGCACTTCTGCAACTGTTAAAGGAGTTCATCAAAGAGATCTTAAAGATGAAATTAATCCAGACATAATTCTTGGAAATACATATCATTTATATTTAAGACCTGGTGAAAATATCATTGAAAAAGCAGGAGGCATTCACAAGTTTATGAATTGGGATAGAAATATTTTAACTGATAGTGGAGGTTATCAAGTATATTCATTATCAAATAGCAGGAAAATTAATGAAGATGGTGTAGAATTCAAATCTCATATAGATGGTTCTTATCATTTTTTTTCACCTGAAAAAGCAATAAAAATTCAAAAATCTATTGGAGCAGATATTATCATGGCTTTTGATGAGTGTACCCCTTATCCTTGTGATTATAATTATGCAAAAAACTCTATGAATATGACTCATAGATGGTTGGAAAGATGTGTTAAAGAATTTAATAAATCTAAACCCATTTATGATTATTCCCAAACTTTATTTCCAATTGTACAAGGTAGTACCTTCAAAGATCTAAGAGCAGAATCAGCAGAATTTATCGCTAATATTGGATCCGAGGGGAATGCTATTGGTGGACTTTCAGTAGGTGAACCTGCAGATGAAATGTATGGAATGACAGAAGTTGTATGTAATATACTTCCCGAAGATAAGCCTAGATATTTAATGGGAGTGGGAACACCAATAAATTTATTAGAAAACATAGCATTAGGAGTTGACATGTTTGATTGTGTAATGCCGTCAAGAAATGCTAGAAATGGTATGTTATTTACCTCAGATGGAACAATTAATATTAAGAATAAAAAATGGAAAGAAGATTTTAACGTAATTGATTCTAATAATTATTCTTTTGTTGATTTAAGTTATTCTAAAGCATATTTAAGGCATCTTTTCTCAACAAAAGAAGCATTGGGAAGACAAATTGCAACAATTCATAATTTAGCTTTTTATATTTGGTTAGTTAAAGAAGCTCGACAAAAAATAATTGAAGGCACTTTTTTTGTTTGGAAGTCTATGATGGTTAAAAAAATGAATAATAGATTATAAATTGAAAATATTAGACAAATATATCATTGTAAAGTATCTACATACATTTATTACAATGTTTTTACTTTTTATCCCTATTGGAATCTTAATTGATCTTTCTGAAAAAATAGATAAATTGAAAGAATTTGATGTACCACTTTCAGAAATTATAAATTATTATTTAGATTTTATTTGGTACATTGGTAATAATCTTTATCCTCTTTTTGTATTTCTTTCTGTTATATGGTTTACTTCAAAAATTGCTAATAATTCTGAAGTTATAGCAATATTAAGTTCAGGAATATCTTTTAATCGATATTTAAGGCCTTTTATGATAGCAGCAACTGTAATATTTTTTATTGCTTTATATTCAGGAATGTTTATTGTGCCTGAAAAAAATAAAAATTATAATGAGTTTTATTATAAATATTTTTTAAAGGGAAAAAAAATAAGAGAAACTTCGAAAATATATAAACAAATTAATGATAATGATTTTGTATATGTTAGCAGTTATAATCCAACAAGAGAATTAGCTTATGATTTTTCTTATGAACATTTTGATAAAAATAATTTATTATATAAAATAAGTGCAAGAAATATAAGATGGATTGAAGAGGATAGTATTTTTAGATTAACCGATTACTTTAAAAGAAGTTTTATTGGTGAAAACCAATTTATTGAATCTAAAAGAATTTTGGATACTATTTTGCCATTTAAAATCAATGAACTTTCATCCGTCAATTATATGGCTGAAACTCAGAACTTTTTTGAATTAAATAGATTTATTAAACAAGAAAAAGAAAGTGGTTCTCCTTTAATAAATAATCATTTGTTAGCAAGACACAAAAGGTGGAGTCTTCCTCTTTCAACATTCATCCTTACTTTACTAGCTGTTTCAGTTTCTTCGTTTAAAAAAAGAGGAGGTATGGGTGTGAATTTAGCATTTGGAATTATTACGGCATTTACTTTTGTTTTTTTTGATAAATTTTTCTCTGTAATGGTCATTAATTCAGGTCTTTCTCCATTGTTGGGTGCTTGGATTCCTAATTTTATCTTTTTATTTCTAGCAATTTATTTTTTAAAATATGCAAAAAAATAGATTAAAAAGTTTAATTCACTTTCACTTTATTGTCTTTGTCTTTGGATTTACCGCTATTTTAGGCTCTTTGATTTCTATTGATTCATTAAAGCTTGTTTGGTATAGAATGTTAATTGCTACTATATCTTTATTATTATTGGCTCCTTTGTTAAACAAAAAATTAAATATTTCTAAAAATATTTTGTTCAAGTTATTTTTTTGCGGTTTAATTATCTCTTTACATTGGGTTTTCTTTTTTAAAGCAATAAAAGTATCAAATGTTTCTATTACACTTTCTATTTTATCATTGGGAGCTTTTATAACTTCTTTTTTGGAGCCTATTATTTATAAAAGAAAAATAATTAAATATGAAGTGATTTTAGGACTTTTGGTAGTTTTAGGCACTGCAATTATATTTAAAACTCAATTTCATTATTTAGAGGGAATTCTATATGCTTTATGCTCAGTTGTTTTAAGTGTATTTTTTACTTTATTTAATGGTAAATTAATCGGAAAGATATCTTCTTTTACTATTTCATTTTATGAACTTTTGGGTGGTTTTTTAACAATCTCTATATTATTAATTACTAATAATGATTTCGATACAGATTTACTTTTATTAAAAAGAGACGACATTGTATGGCTTTTTGTTTTAGGAACTATTTGTACTGCCTATGCATTTGTTATTTCAGTTGAAGTAATGAAGCATTTAAGCCCATATTCAGTTATGCTATCAATTAATATGGAACCGATATATGGAATAGTATTAGCTATAATTTTTTTAAATGAATCTGAAAATATGTCATATGAATTTTATATTGGTTTTTTATTGATTTTTACATCTGTAATTTTAAATGGAATTATGAAGTTACGCAATAAGTAATTTAGTGTAATTTATTATTTTATATTTGATATTTAATTTTTGATGTATTATGGAATATTTAGATTTTGAAATACCTTTAAAAGAGTTAGAAGATCAACTTAGAGAATGTAAGCTAATTGGTGATAAAAGTGAGATTGATGTTTCGGAGACCTGTAAAAAGTTGATGGAAAAAATTAAAAAAACTAAAAAAAAGATATATAAAAGTATTTCTCCATGGCAAAGAGTTCAATTGTCTCGACATCCCTCAAGACCTTATACTTTAGATTACATCAAAGCTTTAACAAATGGTACTTTTCTTGAACTGCATGGGGATAGAAATATTAAAGACGATAAAGCCATGATAGGTGGTCTTGGAAAAATAGAAGATCAATCATTTATGTTTATAGGCCAGCAAAAAGGATATAATACTAAAACTAGACAATTTAGAAATTTTGGAATGTCAAATCCAGAAGGTTATAGAAAAGCTTTACGATTAATGAAATCAGCTGAAAAATTTAATATTCCTGTTTTAACTTTAATAGATACACCAGGCGCATACCCTGGTTTAGAAGCTGAAGAAAGGGGGCAAGGAGAAGCTATAGCCAAAAATTTATTTGAAATGTTTAAATTAAAAACCCAGATAATTTCTATTGTTATTGGAGAGGGTGCCTCAGGTGGTGCATTAGGTATTGGAATAGGAGATCACGTTATGATGTTAGAAAACACATGGTATTCTGTAATTTCCCCTGAATCATGTTCATCAATTTTGTGGAGAAGTTGGGATTATAAAGAAAAGGCAGCGGAAGCTTTAAAACTAACACCTAACGACATGAAAAAAAATAATTTAATTGATAAAATAATCCCTGAACCGTTAGGAGGAGCACACAGAGACAGAGAAAAAACATTTCAAAATGTAAAAAATGCTATCCTAAGTTCTTATAATTCTTTAAAAGAAAAAAAATTAGATAATTTATTGGAAGAAAGAACAGAAAAGTTTATTTCAATGGGGGTTTATAATTCCTAAATTCTTTAGATATTAACATTTTTTTTTCTTTGTTAACAATATATTGTTTGCTTTAAATAAGCTAATTATAATATTATAGAATTATGTTTTGTTAAGTTAGCAATATGGATAAGGCAAAACCCCTTTTTGAAAGATCAAATAAAAAAACAACTGTAGTTTCCTTTGAAAGAGGAAAAATACCTCCTCAAGCATTGGATTTAGAAGAAGTTGTTTTAGGTGCAATGATGATAGATAAAAAAGGAGTTGATGCAGTAATTGACATTTTACATCCTAGCGCATTTTATAAAGAATCACATCAATTTATTTTTGAATCAATTGTAAAATTATTTGAAAATACAGAACCTATTGATTTACTAACAGTTTCTGCTAAATTAAGAACGGAAGGTAAACTTGATAAAGTTGGAGGGGATTATTATTTAGTTCAACTAACTCAAAAAGTTTCCTCATCTGCACATATTGAATACCACGCTAGGATAATTTTACAAAAATATATTCAAAGAAGTTTAATAAAAATATCAACTGAAATTATTGAAGATTCATATGATGAAACTCAAGATGTTTTTAATCTTTTAGACACAGCTGAATCAAAATTATACGATGTAACACAAGGAAATATTAAAAAATCGACTGAAACAGCACAAAGTTTAGTTATACAAGCAAAAAAGAAAATAGAAGAAATTTCAAACAAAGATGGTCTTAGTGGAGTTCCATCTGGATTTACTGAAGTTGATAAATTAACATCTGGGTGGCAACCTAGTGATTTAGTTATTATTGCAGCTAGACCAGGAATGGGAAAAACAGCTTTAACTTTGTCTATGGCTAGAAATATGGCAGTGGCTAAAAATATTCCAGTAGCTTTCTTTTCTTTAGAAATGTCTTCAATTCAGCTTATAACAAGATTAATTTCTTCTGAAACAGGCTTGTCTTCTGAAAAGTTAAGAACAGGGAATTTAGAAAAATTTGAATGGGAACAATTAAATGTAAAAGTCTCATCTTTAGAAAATGCTCCTCTTTACATAGACGATACACCCTCTTTATCGATTTTTGATTTAAGAGCAAAAGCAAGAAGATTGTCATCTCAATACGGCATTAAACTAATTGTTATTGATTATTTACAACTAATGACAGCCGGAGGAAGTAATAAAAATGGAAATAGAGAACAAGAAATTTCTACTATTTCAAGAAATTTGAAGGCGTTAGCAAAAGAATTAAATGTTCCTGTTATAGCATTATCTCAGCTTTCAAGAGCAGTAGAAACAAGAGGAGGCAGTAAAAGACCCATACTTTCTGATTTAAGAGAATCAGGTGCAATTGAACAAGATGCCGATATCGTGTCATTCATTTATCGACCAGAATATTACAAAATTGATGAATGGGATGATGAAGAAAGAACTCCATCAACTGGACAAGCTGAATTAATTGTAGCTAAACACAGAAACGGAGGTTTAAGTAATATAAGACTTAAATTTATTTCTACTTTAGGTAAATTTGAAAATTTAGATAATTTCGATTCACCTTTTGAATATCAATCTAAAATTAATCAAGATAATTTAAAGGTTAATCCAGATCAAGCATTTGAAAGTGGAAGTTATCGTGAGGACGAAGAAGATATACCTTTTTAATTTTTACCTTACTTTATTTACTATTTCAGTAAAAGCTTCGGGATTATTCATGGCTAAATCAGCTAGCACTTTTCTGTTAAAATTGATGTTATTTTCTTTTAGTTTAAACATTAATTCAGAATAAGATAATCCATGAACTCTAGCTCCAGCATTAATTCTTGTAATCCATAAAGCCCTAAAAGTTCTTTTTTTGTTTTTTCTATCCCTATAAGCATAGGTTAATCCTTTTTCAACTGCATTTTTAGCAACAGTCCAAACATTTTTTCTCCTACCAAAATAACCTTTTGCTTGTTTTAATATTTTTTTTCTTCTTTTTCTAGAGGCTACTGAATTTACTGATCTTGGCATAATTTAATTTTTTAGATTAGGCGTCAATTGATGAACTTTAAGGCCTTTTTCTTGGTTATACTTTTATAATAAACCGTTATTTCAAACGTAATTGCTTTTTTATATTGTCACTATCACTTTCATGAACTAGTGTTGAATGAGTAAGTGCTAACTTTCTCTTTTTAGATTTTTTTGTCAATATATGACTTTTAAAAGCATGCTTTCTTTTAATTTTTCCTGTTCCAGTTACTTTAAATCTTTTTTTAGCACTAGATTTTGTTTTCATTTTAGGCATAATTTTAACTTCTAAATTATTTTTATTTCTTTGGGGCAACAAACATAATCATTTTTTTTCCTTCCATTGTTGGTAGAGACTCAACTTTTCCATATTCTTCTAGTTCTTGGGCTAATTTCAATAATAATATTTGACCTTTTTCTTTAAAAATGATAGATCTGCCCTTAAAAAAGACAAATGCTTTTAGTTTTGCACCTTCTTTTAAGAATTTAATACCATGTTTTTTTTTAAATTCATAATCATGTTCATCAGTATTAGGTCCAAATCTAATTTCTTTGACCGTTACTTTAGTAGATTTAGATTTTATAATTTTTTCTCTTTTCTTTTGTTCATATAAAAACTTCTTATATTCCATTATTTTGCAAACTGGTGGAGTTGCCTTTGGTGAAATTTCTACTAAATCTAATTCTAAGTCTTTAGCAATCTCTAAAGCTTTACTTAAATTGTAAATACCAACTTCTACGTTATCACCAACAAGCCTTAGCTCATTAGCTCTAATATCCTCATTTATTTTATGTGGATTTTGTTTAATAATTCTAGCAGGTTGTCTGCTTCTTTTTCTACGAATTGCTATAGCTGTATATTTAAATTATTTAAAAATCTTTAATCGTTTCCTTAGCTTTTTGATTAATGAAATATATTAAGTCTTTAACACTTTTACTTCCAAAATCTTTTCCACCGTGTCCTCTTATTGAAAACATGTTATTTTTTTCTTCTTCATCACCAATTATTACCATAAATGGTATCTTTTGTAATTCAGCTTCTCTAATTTTCTTACCAACAGTTTCATTTCTGGTATCAGCAAGTGCGCGAATTTCGTCATTTTCTAGTAAACTTAAAACTTTTTTTGTGTATTTTTTATGTTTTTCTCCAACAGGAATTAGCATTATTTGATTAGAAGTCAACCACAAAGGAAAATTTCCTCCTGTATGTTCTATTAAAATAGCAATAAATCTTTCCATACTCCCAAAAGGTGCTCTATGAATCATGACTGGTCGTTGTATTTTATTTTCACTATCAATATAACTTAGTTCAAACCTTTCGGGAAGGTTATAATCAACTTGGATAGTTCCCAATTGCCATTCTCTTCCAATAGCATCTTTAACCATAAAATCAAGTTTGGGCCCGTAAAATGCAGCTTCTCCGTATTCTATTTTGTATTGAATATTTTTTTCTTTTGTAGCATTTATAATTGCATTTTCTGCAGTTTCCCAAACCTCGTTAGTTCCTATATATTTTTCATTATTGTTTGGATCCCTCAAAGACACTTGTGCTGTGAAATTTTCAAAACCAAGAGATTGAAATACATAGAGAACCAAATCAATTACATTTTTAAATTCAGAGTTTAGCTGATCTTGAGTGCAAAAAATGTGTGCGTCGTCTTGAGTAAATCCTCTAGCTCTTGTCAAACCATGAAGTTCTCCACTTTGCTCATACCTGTAAACTGTACCAAACTCTGCATACCTCACAGGAAGTTCTTTATAACTCCATTGTTTTGCATTAAAGATTTCGCAGTGATGTGGACAATTCATTGGTTTTAATAAAAATTCTTCTCCATTATTTGGTGTAGATATAGGTTGGAAACTACTTTCACCATATTTTTGATAATGTCCGGATGTTTCGTAAAGTTCTTTGTTTCCTATGTGTGGAGAAATGACTTGTTTATATCCTGCTTTTTTTTGAGCTTTTTTCAGAAAAGATTCTAACCTTTCTCTTAGCTCAGCACCTTTAGGAAGCCATAGTGGTAAGCCTTGACCAACTTTATTAGAAAATGTAAATAACTCTAACTGCTTTCCCAATTTTCTATGATCTCGTTTTTTAGCTTCCTCTAATAAATTAAGATACTCTGTGAGTTCTTTTTGTTTTGGGAAAGAAATACCGTAAACTCTGGTTAATTGTTTTTTATTTTGATCTGCTCTCCAATAAGCACCGGCTACACTTAATAATTTTACCGCTTTGATAAAGCCTGTGTTAGGTAAATGACCTCCTCGACATAAATCTGTAAAATTATCATGATTACAAAAAGTTATGGTTCCATCTTCCAAATCATCAATTAATTGAACTTTATAATCATTTCCTTGTTTTTTATAATAATCAAGAGCTTCACTTTTTGATTTTGATTTTAATTCAAACGGATGTTTTGATCTGGATATTTCGATCATTCTTTTTTCAATCTTTGAGAAATCTTTTTCGGACATGATTTTTTCTCCAAAATCAACATCATAATAAAATCCATTTGAAATAGCTGGACCAATTGTTAGTTTTATACCTGGATAAAACTCTTCTAGAACTTGTGCTAATACATGAGCAGAAGAATGCCAAAAAGCTTTTTTTCCTTCTGCATCGTTCCATGTGTAAAATATAAGCTTTCCGCTTTCACTAAGTTTAGTTGTTGTTTCAATTGTTTTGTTATTGAAATTAGCAGATATTATGTTTCGAGCTAATCCTTCACTTATAGAACTAGCAATTTCATATGGACTTGAATTAATCTCATATGATCTAGAAGCTCCGTCTGGGAAGGTAATATCAATCATTAAATTTCATAAATTATAATAACAAAGATAATATCATTGATTCAGTTAACAACATTACTTTCTTCTTTTTTGAAAAATTGAATTCATTATGTTTTTTAATCCTTTTATCCCAAAAAATATTGAACAAATACATATTAGGATGCTAAAAGATAATACTCCTTCAAACCAAGGGTGGTCTTGATTCTTAAATGATTGGAAGAGCAGAGTGGGACCAATAAACATTAAAAAAAGTGATAAAAAAATATTTTTGAATCCCTTCTTTAAAAGATTAGACTTCATTTTTATACATTTTTATCGCCTTTCTGATTCCATTATATTTTTTTAAAAGCATGGATGCCTTACGTTGAGATATATCAAGTGCCTTCATAACCATAAAAGTCCCTCTTTTTAAAAGTTTTTCATTAGTCAGTTGCATGTCTATCATTTTGTTGCCTTTAATATGACCTAACTTAATCATAACTGAACTTGAAATCATATTTAAAATTAGCTTTTGAGCAGTACCAGCCTTCATTCTTGAACTCCCTGTTATGACCTCAGGACCAACAATAGCTTCAATAGGATAATCAGAAATTAATGAAATTGTACTTCCAGGATTGCTAGTTATACATCCTGTTGGAATTTTATTTTTATTACAATTCTCTAATGCCCCAATTACATAAGGTGTAGTACCTGAAGCGGCAATACCAATAACAAAATCTTTACTAGAAATATTATATTCTAGAAGATCTTTCCATCCTTGATTTAATTTATCTTCTGCATTTTCTATACTATTTCTTATTGCGTTATCTCCTCCTGCAATAATACCAATAACTAAATCTGAACTCACTCCAAAAGTTGGAGGGCATTCGGAAGCATCAATTATGCCTAACCTTCCACTTGTGCCTGAACCTATATAAAAAAGTCTTCCTCCGATTTTTAATTGAGAAATTACTTTATTTACAAGTATGTTTATTTTAGGAATTACTTTTTTTACGGAACTTGCAACAGAATGATCTTCTAGATTTATAATTTTTAAAAGTTGTTTGACTGACTTTTTTTCTAAGTTATCATATTTAGAATCAGATTCCGTTATTTTATCAAAGCTCATTAATTATTTTTTAATCAAAAAGTCCATCTGGCGCATCTTTTTTTGATAAACTAAAATAATCAATTTCAGAAACTCTATAGTATCCAAGTGGAAATTTTTCTAAATCAGATTGATTTATAATATTTCCTCTGATAATTGAGCTTGCAGAGGAAAAAGGCCTGCCATTTTTTGCTCCAGCTTGCGCCGTTAATACATTGAGGTAATTAAAACCTTCTTCAGTAAGACCACTCATTTCTACAATAACAATTTCATTTTTCTGAAAATACTCAGTCTTATCAATAAAAAAAGAAAAAGTGAATTGGTTTCCATCAGTATAAAGATCCTTTGAAACTAAATAATCATACTGTTTTTCATCTCTTTTGGGTCCAAATTTCCAAAGATAAAAATCTCCAACTCCTATAGGATCAGTAAAAGTTATGAGCAATTCAATTTCGTCTTTATTAAGTGATTTTCTTTCCCCAAATTCTACAGATTCAATTCCAGGGATTTGAATTAATTTTTCATAAGAATAATAATTTTGTTCATCGTGTTTTACAAAGAATTCGTAATCTTCATCATAATTTATATAATTAATTGTATTTGTGTAATATTTTTTTTTGGAATCATAATCTAAATTAATATTTCCATTTTTAGTTTTAATGTAAACGTTTGCATTAGCAATTTCCGTATTATTTTCTTCAAAATATGGAGCTGTTTTATTTACTTTTACTATTGCAGTTGCAAATTTTTCATTTGTATTTTTAAAAATTGATGCATCAAAAACAATTCTTTCATCAGAATAATTTGATTCTACATTGATAACTTTTTCACAGCTAAATAGTATAAGAATTGTTATATAAAAAAAATATTTTTTCATTTAAAATTTAAAATTATAGGAAATACTTGGAACAATTCCAAAAATAGACAATTGTATTGCTTCGTTTTCTAATGTTTTTTCGTTTTGTCGAAATGTTATAGAATTTGCATTTTCTCTGTTATAAATATTGTAAATTCCAAATACCCATTCGCTTTTATAATCTCTTTTTTTATTTTTATTAGGAACTAGAGTTAGTGAGATATCAAGTCTATGGTAATTTGGAAGTCTGTTTGAATTTCTCGCACCATAATTAGGTACATTTAAGTTCATATATGTATACTGACCAATTGGGTAAGTTGTTGGTTGACCTGTTTGAAATATAAAATTTGTATTGAATGTTAATTTTTCATTTAATTTATAATTAGAAACAAAGCTTAAATCATGTGTTTTATCGTAAGGGGTATTGTACCAATTTCCCATATTGATTCCAGTTTCAATTGAATTTCGTCCAATTGTCTTCTGCTCAGATTTAGAGAAAGTATAAGCTATCCAAAAGTTATGACGTCCCTTGTTTTTTTTGTACAAAAACTCTATTCCGTATGCTCTTGCCTCCCCATTTAATAAAACTCTTTCGATTGCCTCATTAGCAACTAAATCAGCTCCATTAATATAATCGAGTCTATTTTTAATTTTTTTGTAAAAAACTTCAGTTTCTATTTTACTGTCATTTTTTAACTTCGAGTGATAACCAAATGCAATTTGATCTAATCTTTGAGGTTTTAAATATGGTCCACTCGGTGCCCAAACATCTAGTGGAGCGGGAGCGTTTGTATTAGAAATCAAATGAATGTACTGATTTAGTCTGTTGTAACTGGCTTTAATAGATTGATTATTAAAATTATATGAAATATTAAATCTTGGCTCGAAATTATAAAAGGATTTAATAGTTTTTGAATTGTGGGGATTTAGATATTCTCCAATTATTTCAGCTTGTTTATAAATACCTAAATTTTGATCAAAAATCACTGGATTGTCGTTCAAATATCTATTTAAACCACTTTGTTTAAATCTTAAAAATTGATTTAATCTAAAACCATATCTCATTGACACATTAGAGGAAACTTTATGAATTACATCAAAATATGCTGCATTTTCCATAGCAAATTTTCTATCAAGTTTCGTATAATTAATTCCAGATTCATTAATAGGTTTTATTTCACCTGGGTTAAACTCATAATAAATAGAGTTTAAGCCATAGTTGAATTGCATGTTATTTGAGTAATAATTTTTTAAATCATACTTTATGTTTAGGTTTTTAATTCCCGAATCCCAATCAAATCCAATGAAATCTAATGTTAAACCGTAATAATAATCACTAAAAATTAATGAAGTGTTGGAAAATGTTTTTTCATTTATTAAATGATTCCATCGTAAGTTAAATGTTGAGTTGCCGTAAGTATTAGAAAATGTATTACTAAGTTTAAATTTATCTCTGCCAAAATATCCTGAAAAAAAAATAGTATTTTTATTATCGAGTTTATAGTTTAATTTACTGTTAATATCATAGAAGTATGCAACGTTTTCAATGTCTGTAAATTTCAAGAATAGGTGTGCGTAAGATCCTCTTGTTGCAATTAAATAAGAACCTTTATTTTTTTTAATAGGACCTTCACCTAATAATCTACTAGAAATTACTCCAATCCCACCACTTAACTTATGTTCTTTACTATTCCCGTCTTTTTGATAAACATCTAATACTGAGGAAAGTCTTCCGCCATAAGAAGACGGTATACCTCCTTTAAAGAGTTTAATCTCTTTAATTGCATCAGAATTAAAAATAGAAAATAAACCAAATAAGTGAGATGAACTGTATATAATGGCTTCATCAAATAAAATTAAGTTTTGATCTGCAGCTCCTCCTCTGACATTAAATCCACCCGTTCCCTCACCAGCATTTGATACACCGGGAAGTAACTGTATTGTTTTTAAGACATCTGATTCTCCAAATAAAACAGGGGTTTGTTTTATAGTTTGATTTGATAAAACACTTAAACTCATTATAGGTTTTGTTATATCTATCTCTTCAATGTCCTTCTCTAAAATAACTTCTTCTAAATTTTCTACATTTTCACTTAAGAAAAATGTGGTGTTGACATTTTTTATGAGATCTATTTTTGTTGTAACGTTTTTATAACCTAATGAACTTATTTGAACTTCATAGTTCCCCTTTGGAATTGTAATTGAAAAAAAACCGTAAGTATTTGTAATTGTTCCAGCATCAATATTCTGAATAATAATATTTGCTCCAATAATGGATTCATTATTATTTTCATCTAAAACATAACCATTTAAAGTAAAGTTTTCTTGAGAATAGCTAATAAAAGAAAAAATTAAAAGTATTAAATTTAGCTGAGATAATTTTAAGCGATGCATAAATAAATTTATTACTGACAAAATAACAACAATCGTGCCGTGTAATTAAATTAAAATTATTTAATTTTTGACTCTAAATTATTTTTTATAGAATCTAAGAATTCTTGAGTGTTTAAATAGTGAGTTCTATTCAAGTCTTTTCCGTGAATTAAAATAGCAAGGTCTTTTGTCATTTTTCCGCTTTGAACAGTTTCAATACAAACTGATTCAAGATCATTGCAAAAACTCACTAACTTGGCGTTATTATCTAATTTTCCTCTGTGTGCAAGGCCTCTTGTCCAAGCAAATATAGATGCAATTGGGTTTGTGGATGTCTCATTACCTTTTTTATGTTCTCTATAGTGTCTAGTTACAGTTCCATGCGCAGCTTCGGCTTCCATAGTTTTACCATCAGGTGTAACAAGTGTTGAGGTCATAAGTCCTAACGAACCAAAACCTTGTGCAACGGTATCAGATTGAACGTCACCATCATAATTTTTACATGCCCAAACAAACCCACCATTCCATTTCATTGCTGCAGCTACCATATCATCAATTAATCTATGTTCATAAGTGATACCAGCTTTTTCAAACTTGTCCTTAAATTCTGTAATATAAACTTCCTGAAAGATATCTTTGAACCTGCCGTCGTAAGCTTTTAAAATAGTATTTTTTGTAGATAAATATAAAGGCCATTTTTTTGTTAAAGCTTGATTCATACAAGATCTTGCAAATCCAAAAATTGAGGAATCAATATTATACATGCTCATTGCTATTCCATCTTCTTGAAAATTATAAACTTCCCATGATTTTTCAGGTTTGCCATTTTCAGGTGTAAAAGTCATTGTAAGTTTCCCTTTACCGTGGGTTACAATATCAGTAGCCTTATACTGATCTCCAAACGCATGTCTACCTATACAGATCGGTTTAATCCATCCCTGAACGTACCTAGGAACATTATTCATTATTATTGGTTCTCTAAATACAGTTCCTCCAACAATGTTTCTGATAGTGCCGTTAGGAGATCTCCACATTTTTTTTAGAGTAAATTCTTTTACTCTATCTTCATCAGGTGTGATGGTAGCGCATTTGATTCCTACATTATATTTTTTTATTGCTTCAGCAGAATCAATTGTAATTTGATCATCTGTAAAATCTCTATTTTTTACTCCAAGATCGAAATACTTAATATCAATTTCTAAATAAGGAAGAATAAGTTTAGTTTTAATGAAATCCCAGATAATTCTGGTCATTTCATCACCATCCAATTCTACTACAGGGTTTTTAACAACAATTTTTTTCATGAAAAGTGGAGAAATTAAATTTTAATTTCTTTTATTCTAGCTTTTTTACCTCTTAAATTTCTAAAATAAAATATTCTAGACCTTCTCACTTTACCTCTTTTATTGATTTCTATTTTTTGAATTGTTGGTAAATTAAGTGGAAAAATTCTTTCAATTCCAATTGTGCCAGACATTTTTCTTATTGTGAAAGTTTTGGTTAAGCCAGTTCCTTTTATCTGAATAACTACTCCTTTAAAAAACTGAGTACGAACTTTTTCTCCCTCTCTAATTTCATAATAAATTGTTACTGTATCACCTGATTTGAAGTTGGGCAACTCTTTTTTTGTAACAAATTCATCTTGTACGAATTTTACTAAAGATTCCATTTTGAAAATTTTAAATTAATTGCTATAACATACACGATTGTCGTCAGCGGTTATATCAAATGGATTGCGAATTTACTATTTTTTTTTCTTTCAAAGAAATTTAGTCAATTAAAAAGATTTGGACGAATTTTTTTTGTTCTTTCTAATGCCTTTTCTTCTCTCCATTTTTCAATTTTAGCTTTATTTCCTGAGAGTAAGACATCAGGAACTTTTATGTTATCAAAATTTGCAGGTCTTGTATAAACTGGAGGAGCTAGCATTCCATCTTGAAAAGAATCACTCAGTGCCGATGTTTCGTCACCTAGTACACCAGGAATTAATCTAATTATGGAATCACATAATACTGCAGCAGGGAGTTCTCCACCAGAAAGCACATAATCTCCAATAGATATTTCCATAGTAATTAATTCATCTCTTACTCTTTGATCAACACCTTTATAATGGCCACAAAGAATAATTAAGTTTCCTTTTAATGATAACCTATTTGCTATTTTTTGATTTAATATTTCTGCATCAGGTGTCATGTAAATAATTTCTTTATAAACTCTTTGTTTTTTTAAATTATCAATACATTTTTTGATTGGTTCAATCATCATTACCATTCCAGATCCACCACCAAATTGGTAATCATCGACTTGCTTTCTTTTTTTAGATCCATAATCTTTTAAATCATGGAAGAAAATTTCTACTATTTCTTTTTCAACTGCTTTTTTTATAATAGAAGCATTAAAAGGACTTTCAATTAATTGGGGCAAAACACTTATTATATCTATTCTTATCATATTTTATTCAAATATTAACTTTTCTTTTTCACCTTGAGGACTAACAAAAGTAATTTGACTAATTTTTAATTGTTTATCAAGCCCAGAAACTTCTGCTGTATTTTTTATTTCTTGCCCATTAATTTCAGTTAAGACATATCCTGGTGCAATCCCCATTCTATATAATGTATTATTTCTATGATTTAAAACTTTTACTCCGTAATTTAAATCTAAATCTTTTAACTCTTCTTTTGACATGTTTTTTAACTGCATTCCATAAAATTCAACGTTCTCATTTTTTTCTAATATAACTTTTAGCTTGATGGTTTCATTATTTCTAACAATTCCTACTAATATTTCATCTCCAGGTCTTTTGGTGCTTAAATAACCGGATAGATCTGAAAATTTACTTATTTCTAATTTATCCAAACTTAAAATAACATCCCCATTTTTTATTCCTGCAAGGGCTGCACCCATGGAAGGATCTACATCATTTACATAAAACCCCTCAGTTAATGATATATTTAATTGATCAGCATTTCTAGAATTTAAACCAAATCCAGTAACTCCAAGTAATCCTTTTTGAACATTTCCGAACTCAATAATGTCTTCAAATATCTTTCTTGCCACATTACTGGGAACAGCAAAAGAATAGCCCACGAATCCTCCAGTCCCACTTGTGATGGCTGTATTTATACCTATTAAATCTCCTGTTGTATTAACGAGAGCTCCACCACTATTTCCGGAATTAACTGCTGCATCAGTTTGGATAAATGACTGATTTTTAGAGTCATAATCATTTAAATCGCGAGACTTTGCACTTATAATTCCAGCAGTTACTGTAGAAGTTAAATTAAAAGGATTTCCTACCGCCAAAACCCATTCTCCAATTTTCGTTTGATCTGAATCTGCAAATCTTATGTATGGAAATGTTTCGTTGCTATCAATTTTTAATACTGCAATGTCTGCAACTTCATCACTACCTAACAAACTAGCTTTGTAGGTTTTATTGTTGTTTGTCGTTATCTCTATGGTGGATGCATTTTCAATCACGTGATTGTTTGTAATTACATAGCCATCCTTTGAAATTATTACACCAGAACCCATTCCAACTCTAGTTCTATCACCTCTATTATTATTAAAATAGTCCCACATTGATGAAGATCCATTTGTAATACTTGTATTCTTAACATGTACTACTGTATGAATTGTTTTTTCAGCAGCCAATGTAAAATCAATATTAGAATTGGACTTTGTTGATAAGCTGGGTTCATAAGAAATATTAACAGAATTATTTTTAGACAAAAACTCTTTTTTAATCATTTCATATGTCTCATTGTAAGTTGATTCATTATGATCAAAATTTAAATTGTGAATAAGTAGGGCCGTAATACCTCCAAAAATTGAAATTGTAAGAGAATAAATTATTTTTTTCATTTTATATTGAATTTTACATCAAAATTAATTTTTTAAATTATAGAAAAATATATTTTAACTACATTTTAACAACATATACTTTTTTTTATCTTAGTTAACTATTACGATGAAGATTAAATTTCAAAAATATCAAGGTACAGGAAATGATTTTATAATTATTAATAATAAGGCATTGAATTTTCCAATTAATGATAAAAGTTTAATTAATCGTTTATGTAATCGAAAACTTGGTATCGGTTCTGATGGGTTAATTTTGATAAATCCCTCTGAAAAAACTGATTTTGATATGATATATTTTAACTCTAATGGAAGTTTAGGGTCTATGTGTGGAAATGGAGCAAGATGCTCTGTTAAGTTTGCTCAAAACAATAGTATTATCAAAGACAAAGCAATTTTCGATGCATTCGATGGAAATCATTCTGCAACTATTTCAGGTGGCTTAGTTTCTCTTTCTATGAAAGATGTAAAAAAAGTTAAATATTTTGAAAGTGATCTTTTAATAGATACAGGATCTCCTCACTACATTAAAATTGTTGATGAATTATTTGATTTTAATGTATTTGACCATGGAAGTGAAATTAGATATAGTTCTAAATTTAAAAAAGCAGGGGTTAATGTAAATTTTGTAAAAGTGATTTCAGATTCAGAGTTTTATGTTAGGACATATGAAAGAGGAGTTGAAAATGAAACTTTATCATGTGGAACTGGTGTCACCGCTGTAGCTTTAGCTATGTACAAATTAGGATTAACTAATTTGAAAAAAATAAAAATTAATACAAAAGGTGGTGTATTAAATGTAGAATTTAAGCCTAAAGCGGATGGATTTGAAAAAATTATCCTCTCAGGTGAAGTAGTGTTGGTTTTTGAGGGATATATTGAAATTTAAATAATTGAAAAAAAAAAATATATATAATATTGCATTAGCTTTAGGAGTTGGTAGTATTTTGTTTTTTGTTATAGCAATCTTGATTAATAATTACAAGGTTTTTTATTTAGAAAACACAAGTTTTGAACAAGAAAAAATTTATTTACATATTCCAACTGGAACTGGATTTGATAATTTAAAAAAACAATTGAGTCCATATTTATCAGACACCATAACTTTCTTTAAAGCTGCTAAAAAGAAAGAATATCTAAGTAATGTTAAAGCAGGTAAATATCAAATTAAAAAAGGCTTTTCAAATAACGATATTATTAATTCTCTTAGATCAAACAATATTCCAGTTAAAGTTACTTTTAATAATATTGAGAGAATAGAAGTTTTAGCTTCCAAGGTTTCAAAAATAATTGAAGCTGATAGCATCAGTCTTATGAAATCTTTTATGAATAAAGAATTTTTATTACAAAATAGTTTAAATAAACATTCTGTTTTTGCTGTTTTTTTACCAAATACGTATGAATTTTATTGGAACACAAATGCAGATCAGTTTAGAGATAAAATGCTAAAACAATTCAAATTATTTTGGAACTATTCTAGATCAACCAAAGCACAGTCTTATGGTTTAAGTCCTGTTGAAGTTTCTGTTCTTGCGTCAATTGTTCAAAGGGAAACTCCTAAAGTGGATGAAAGACCCACTATTTCAGGTGTATACTATAATAGACTTAAGAAAAAAATGAAATTGCAAGCAGATCCAACAGTAATTTATACAATAAAACAAAAAAAAGGCTTCGATACAAAAATTAGAAGAGTTTTGTACAAAGATTTGAGAATAAAATCTCCTTACAATACTTATCGAAATAAGGGTTTGCCCCCAGGTCCAATTTACATGCCAGACATAACTTCTATTGAATCAGTTTTAAATTTAGAAGATCACAATTATTTATTTTTTGTTGCAGATGTAAGTAGACCTGGTTATCATATTTTTGCAAATACAAATTCACAACACAATAGAAACAAAAGACAATATACTTCATGGTTAAGAAAAAATAAGATCAAGAGATAATCAATTGATTTACAGATAATTAAATTTTTATGTATGTTTGCGCAAAATTTTTTAATTGTGATATCATTATTTTGAAAACATATTTATCAAACATTATCGTTCTTTTTATTATACTTTTTTTTAGTAGCTCTTTTTTTAATCCGTTACTTAAAAATTCAAATAATATTTCTTCACTAAGTGATTTGGAACCCACTGTTCAACTAAAAAAAACTGAACCTTTGGAAAATTTTATTTATTTAAAAAAAGATTTTAACGGATTTAAAGAGTTATTAGCTTTTAAAGAATCGGGAGGAAGATATTTTTGTATAAATAAGTTTGGATATATGGGTAAATACCAGTTTAATTTAAGCACTTTGAAAATGTTTAAAGTAAGAAATGGAAAAAAGTTTTTGAATGACCCTGAATTACAAGAAAAAGTATTTTTATTAAATGTCCAAAGAAATAAATGGATTCTTAGGAAGGATATCAAATGGTTCGTTGGCACTACTATAAATGGATCAAGAATTACTGAATCTGGGATGCTGGCTGCTGCTCATTTGTCAGGTCCAGGTAATGTTAAAAAATACCTTAGGGGTAATGGAAAGGAGAATTTTAAGGACGCTTTAGGAACCTCTATTTCTTTTTACATGGATTATTTTAAAGATTTCGATTTGTCTTTTGTTAAAGGAATTAGGAAGCCTACTATTTAGATAGCTTGGATTAAAAATATTGAAGGTCTTTTATTATATTTAATCTTATTTTTTCTCCATTTTTGAATTGTTTTTGTCTTGATCAACTCACTTTCTAGAGTTAAATCTGTTGCTATACAAAGTCGAGTCGACGCTTTTAAAATTTTTATTAAATCAGAAAATAAGTTATCATTCCTATAGGGTGTTTCCATAAAAATTTGAGTGGTGTTTTGGGATTTTTTTTCAATTAATTTTATTTGCTCTTTTCTAGCATTTTTGTCAATAGCTAAGTATCCATTAAATTTAAAGCTTTGACCATTGAATCCTGATGCCATTAATGCTAAAAGTATAGATGAAGGACCAACTAAAGGAACTATTTTAATTTTTAATTCATGTGCTATTGAAACTATATCCGCACCTGGGTCAGCTATTCCAGGACATCCTGCATCAGAAATTAAACCCATATCTAATCCTTTTAAACAAGGATTTAAAAAACTTCTAATACGTACTTCTTCAGTAAACTTATTTAAAGTGTTAATATTTAATTCTGATTGATTTTGTTCTGGACATAGAATTTTTATGAACGCTCTACCGGGTTTCTCATTTTCAAAAATAAAATGATTTATTTCTTTTATTATATTTATTGTACTTACATTAAAAATGTGATTAGAATTTTTACCTAAATAATTTGGAATTAAATATAAAGATCCATACTTCATAAATTGAAGCTTAAAATTATTCTAGATGGTAAACTTTTTTGAAAGATCTTCTACATACTTTCTAAATTGTTTATCTGTAAATGATAGATTGTCAACAGTTTTGCAAGCATGAAGAACAGTTGCATGATCTCTGTGACCAATTTGAGAACCAATACTTGCCAAAGATGCTTTTGTGAATTTTTTAGCAAAGAACATAGCAAGCTGTCTTGCTTGTACGATGTGACGTTTTCTGGTTTTAGATTGTAATGTAGAAACATCCATTTGAAAATATTCTGAAACAATTTTTTGAATATAATCTATAGAAACTTCTCTTTTAGTATTTTTAACAAATTTGTCAACTACGTGCTTAGCTAATTCTAATGTTATTTCTTTTTTATTGAAAGAAGATTGAGCAATTAATGATATGATTGCTCCCTCTAATTCTCTAACATTAATCTTAATATTTTTTGCAACGAAATCTATTATTTCATCAGAAATTTCAACACCATCCCTAAATAATTTATTTTTTAATATTGATACTCTTGTCTCGTAGTCTGGCCTTTGTAATTCAGCTGACAAACCCCATTTAAATCTAGACAAAAGTCTTTGTTCAATATCTTGCATATCAACAGGTGCTTTATCTGATGTTAAAATAACTTGTTTTCCATTTTGGTGAAGGTGATTAAAAATATGGAAAAATACATCTTGAGTACCAGTCTTTCCAGAGAAAAATTGTACATCATCTATGATCAAGACATCGATTATTTGATAGAAATGTATAAAGTCGTTTCTATTATTTTTTTTAACAGAATCAACATATTGTTGTGTGAATTTTTCAGCAGAAATGTACAACACTGTTTTTTCAGGAAATTTTTCTTTTACGTTAACCCCAATTGCATGCGAAAGATGAGTTTTACCTAAACCAACCCCTCCAAATATTAGTAATGGATTAAAGGATGTTCCACCGGGTTTGTTTGAAACAGCTATTCCAGCAGATCTAGCTAGTCTGTTGGCATCACCCTCAAGAAAGCTATCAAAATTGTAATTAGGATTTAATTGAGACTCTATTTTTAAATTTTTAATTCCAGGAATAATAAACGGATTTCTGAGCTCAGTATTAAGGTTGCTTAATGGGACATGTACCTTTTGAGAAGGTATGTTAGATTTGGATTGACTTGGAATTTTTTCTGTAAAAGGTTTTAGGTTCCCGAAAGTATTTTCCATTTTAATTATGTAAACAAGTCTCGCGTTACTACCTAACTCTTTTGTTAATGCTAATTTTAGTAATTTAATGTAATGTTCTTCAAGCCATTCATAGAAGAATTTACTAGGTACTTGTACATTTAAAATATTGTCTTCAAGTTTAACTGGCTTAATAGGCTCGAACCAAGTTTTATAAGCTTGAATCTGAATGTTATCCTTTACGAAATTAAGACAATTTTCCCATACAGATTCTGCTGTTATCATCAATTAAGGTATATTTTTGTTGTTATAATTAACAATAAAATTTGTAAAAGGTTATTGCTTTATTACTATTAACAAATATGTGCAAATTTTTATTAAAAAAAAATCATTTTGCTATTGAATTTTAATTTTTTTTTGTTCATATTAAGATA
>MDTC01020269.1_pt1 | contig 27295 bp, 16 predicted proteins | sample 811181 | NCBI WGS metagenome assembly MDTC01 (sample SAMN05326644, study PRJNA326480) | marine metagenome | isolation source: seawater | place: Pacific Ocean: North | collected 2011
CAGAGACCAGAGACCGCCCCTCCACGGAAGCCGCCCCGCCACGAGCCCGAATGTCCCTCACCTCCTTCCTCAAACGCCGCCTCCTCGGCCGGGTGCTCTACCGCCACCCGCCCATCGGTCTGCAGCCCGAGCGCCTGCATGCGTGGCTCTCCACGCTCGATCGGACCCGGGACGTGCCGGGCGCGGTGGTCGAGGTCGGCTGCAGCGTGGGGGGGACCGCGGCGTGGTCGCTTCGGTTCCTCGAGAACACCGGTACAACGCGCCGTTACGTGTGCGTCGACACCTTCGACGGCTTCGTGCCCGAGCAGTTCGACGCCGACGAGGCCCTGGGCACCGCCGCCGACAAGCGCGCCATGTTCGACGGCAACAGCCTCGCCCTCGCCACCTGGGTCGTCCGCCACCACGGCGCCCCCGACGTCGAGCTGGTCCAGGGCGACATCATCACCCTCGACCCCGCGCGCCTGCCCTCCCGGATCGCCGCCGCCCTCGTGGACGTCGACCTCGCCGAGCCCGTGCGCGTCGCGCTGGAGCGCCTGTGGCCGCGCCTCCAGCCGGGCGGGGAGATCCTGGTCGACGACTGCCCCGAGGACACTGACTGGCGCGCCCGTCACGGCTACCGCGCCTTTGTACAGGCGCACGATCTGCCCGAGCACTACGTGAACGGGATGGGCCTCGTCACGCGTCGGCGACGGGAGGGAACATCCGAGGACACGGCGGGTTGAGGGGGTGACCGCGGCGTCCCCTGCTGGTAGGGTCGGCCCGCGAACGACGCACCGAGGAGTCCACCGTGAAGGGTCTGCGCCACGCACTGGTCGGGGTTGGGATTGTAGCCGCCACCGCACTTGGCACCGCTTCCGTTGATTACTACGAAGAGGCCCTGCCTACGACGATGAACCCGGTCTTTGGCCGGACCATGGTCGACTTCCGCACCCATGAGCTGGTCTTCGACCGGCTCTACCACCGCTCTCCGATCACGAACGAGATCCAGAGTGCCGTGGTCGAGAGCGACGAGGTCCTCAACAACGGCGGCATGCTCAAGGTGACCCTGAAGAAGGGCATCAAGTGGCACGACGGCAAGAAGCTCTCCTCCGAGGACGTCTGCTTCACGGTCAACGCGATGCTCAACCCCAACACCGCGTCCAGCTTCGCCAAGCTGTACCGGGAGAGCATCAAGAGCTGCGTCACCGACGGCAATCAGACCGCGATCATCGAGTTCCACAAGATCTACCCCTTCCCCCGAGAGCGGGCGTCCTTCCCGATCATTCCGGGACACCCCTTCAATGGGAACACCGCGCTGAAGGTGGATGACGAGTTCGCGAACAACCCGGTCGGCACCGGCCCCATGAAGGCCGCCAAGACCCGGCGCTTCGTCACCTACGAGAAGTTCGAGAACCCGCACCACAACGCGAACATCCCGGCCCTGAAGATGTCCGAGGGCGGCGACCCGTTCGTCCAGATCCGGACCATCATCAACGCCGGCGTGCACGGCGTCATCCAGGTCGGCCCGGCGCTTCGGCCCGAGGTCGCGGCCTCGGACGACGTGGCCCTGAAGAGCTACGACCTGCGCTCGTGGTGGTTCATGGCGCTCAACACCACCAACCCGGCGCTCAAGAACAAGCTGGTCCGCCAGGCGGTCAACCTGACCCTGGACCGCAACGAGCTGCGCGAGCTCACCATCGGCGTCGATCCCAACGACAAGAACCCGCCCTGTGAGTTCATCAGCGGCCCGTTCATCCAGTCGTCGCCGTACTACAACCGCCAGATCGCCATCCAGGAGAACCACAACCGTCCGCTGGCCAAGCAGCTGATGGAGAAGGCGGGGGCCACCCAGACCGCCGGCAAGTGGATCATCGGCGGCAAGCCCGTCATGCTGCGGATCGGCATGAACGCGCCCCTGGACACCGAGGCCAAGGATCTGCTGACCCAGCTCGGCAACCAGCTCTCCGCGGGCGGCTTCGACCAGCAGGTCTTCAAGGTCACCAGCGACGACTGGAACCGCAAGGTCGTCACCGGCCAGGCCACGGGCGACTACGACGCGGTCATCGGCAAGTGGAGCTTCGGCACGGTCGAGGACGTCAACCCGCTCTTCCACACCCGCTCGGGCGGCCAGGGCGCGCTGAACATCTTCAACTACTCCAACCCCGAGGTCGACCGGATCCTCGAGAAGTGGGCCGTCGCCAAGACGGACACCGAGGCGCGCGACTCCTACCACGAGCTGCACGCCCGCCTCTCGGAGGAGCTGCCCTACGTCTTCCTGTGGAAGCTGGACACGAAGTCGGCCTGGCGCATGGAAGTGAAGAACAACACCATCGCCCCCTACTTCTACTTCACCAGCTTCGACGGCTGGAAGAACTGAAGTCCTGCTCGCTTTGTGTCGAGGTGCAGACCATGCACCCCGGCACGGAGTTGGCCGATGACCTCGAACTGCGCCCCTGACGAGCGCCTCGCCGCGTTGGCCGAGGACAGCGTCCTCACCGTGCAGGCCAACGAGGTCCTCATCGCGACCACCCGGGTGACCTCCCGGCTGGACTCCCTCGACGGTCTCGCGCGCACCCTCGCGTCGACCGCCGAGGCGCTGGACCGCGGCTCCCAGGACCTGGCGCGCTCCAGCGCCCGCACCGCCGCGTCCGCCGAACAGATGCGCAGCGACACCCACGAGGCCCAGGCCCAGGTCCAGGCCGCCAGCGGAGCCATGGCCGAGGTCCGCACGACCCTCGACGGCCTGTCCGCCCAGATGCGCGAGCTGGAGGCCGCGGCGAGCGAGGTCCGCGGCATGCTCCGCGCCATCGAGGGGATCGCCAGCCAGACCAACCTGCTCGCCCTGAACGCCACCATCGAGGCCAGTCGCGCCGGGGCCGCCGGGCGGGGATTCGCCGTGGTCGCGAACGAGGTCAAGCAGCTGGCCCAGGAGGCCTCGCGGGTGACCCACACCATCCGTGGCCAGGTCAGCAAGCTCGAGTCCGGCGTGCAGGGCGCGCGCGACAGCACGACCGCGGTCAACCAGGTCGTGCAGCGGGGGCAGAAGGCCCTGCACGGAGCGGTCACCGCCGCCGATCGCACCCAGGAGCACATCGGCGAGCTGGCCGGCTCCGCCGCAGCCGATGCGCAGACCGTCTCCCAGCAGACCCAGCTCGCCGGCCGTCTGGGCGGGATCGCCGGTCAGGTCGCCGCGGTGATCTCCGACCTGAGCCAGCAGACCCCCCGGATCGTGGCCGCCGTCCGCGACACCGAATCCTGCCTGAAGAACCGTCTCGAACGCCATGAAGCCGACGATCTTCCGACAGCGATCCTGCACCGGGCCAAGGCCGACCACGCCATCTGGAAGCGCAAGCTCGCCAACCGCTTCCTCGACGGCGAGACCCTGACCGAGGCCGAGCTGAAGGACCACCACGCGTGCCGTCTCGGCCGCTGGTACGACCACGTCGCCGACCCGGTCGTCACCAAGGACCGCGCCTATGTCGCCCTCGCCCATCCCCACGCGGAGGTGCACCGGCTGGGCAAGGAGGTCGACGCGCTGATCACCCAGGGTCGGCTCGAGGAAGCCGAGCGCGCGTTCACTGCCATGGAGCAGGCGAGCGTCGACGTCGCCCGCCTGCTGTCCGAGCTCATCGCCCGTCACGAGGCCCGATCGGCGAGCGTCCGCAAGAGCGCCTGACCGGCATCGGCAGGCCCACGACCCCCGTGCAACCGGGCTCGTCGCCGTACCCTGCAAGGTCGATGAAAGCCCGGCCGCAGGTGGCAGACTCCCCCGCGCACGCCGCCAACACCGCCGCACCCACCCCCGATTGACGGGCTATGCAGGCGGCTATCGTGACCTCCACCCGCGGAGGTCCCCATGCGTGCTCCCCTGGCGATGCTGCTCCTCGCAAGCCTGGCCGGATGCGCCCCCTCGGACGCCGACACCGCCGACACCGGCGTCGTCGACGACACGGCAGACACCGACGACAGCGGCGACACCGCAGACACGGGCGACACCGGTGACACCGGCTTCGACCCGGACAATGCGCCACCGGTCATCACATCCGACCCCGACCGCGACGCCACGCAGGGCGCGCTGTGGGTGTACGCGGCCATGGCCGAGGATCCCGAGGGCGACCTCCTGACCTGGGAGATCGTCGACGGGCCGGACGGGCTCGGGATCAGCGCGACCGGCCTGGTGCAGTGGACCCCGGGCCCGTCCGACGACGGCGCCGTGCGGGTCGAGATCGGCGTGTCCGACGGCCGCAACCCGCGCACGACCCAGTCCTTCGAACTCACCGTGGGCGACGGGAGCGGTCCGCCACGCATCACCTCCGTCCCCGACCTGCGCGCCACGCCCGGGGCCACCTGGACCTACCGCGCGGTCGCCGAGGACCCGGACGACCTGCCGACCGAGCTGACCTGGTCGCCGGACCCGGACGGGGGCGCCACCATCTCGGCCAGCGGGGAGGTCAGCCTGCCCATCGCGGCGGGAACGCCCTCGGGCACGGTCGACCTCACCGTCGTGGTGCGCGATCCGACGGGGAACGCAGACCAGCAGCCGCTCACGGTCGGGATCGCCGGGGGTAGCGACCGCACGCCTCCCACCCTGCGGATCGACCGCCCCACGCCCGGTCAGGTGGTCACGACCGACACGGCCGTGATCGGCACCGCCACCGACGAGAGCTTCGCCGGCTACACCCTCGAGCTGTGCCCGGCCGCGGGGGACTGCCGGGTGCTGGAGCAGGGCACCACGCCGGTCGACGGCGGCGAGCTGGGCGTCATCCCCGCCCACCAGATCCCCAACGGCGACTGGACCATCGTGCTCACGGCCACCGACGCGGACGGCAACAGCAGCCGCGCCGAGCGGGACATCGACATTCAGGGCGAGAAGTTCGGCAAGGTGAAGCTCGCCTTTGCCGACCTGGTCGTCAACCGCCGCGGCGGCTCCTTCACCCTCACCCGCACCTACGACGGCTTCGACACCAGCCCACACGAGCTGGGCCACGGCTGGTCCTACGAGCTCGACGGAGACGCCGCCGCCGGCACCGTCGAGCTCACGACCCCCCTGCACGAGGGCTGGACGCTCGAGTACATCTCGTTCCCACCCTCCTTCGTCATCACGCCCTCGTCCAGCCACGTGGTGATCCTCGAGCTCTCCGACGGCCGCGCCTACAGCTTCTACGTCGAGCTGGAGCACGAGGGCGGCCTCTCGTCGCTGCACCCGGTGCGGCCCTCCTGGTCACAGACCAGCGGCCCCGCGGGCGCCCGGATGCGCCTGCTCGACAACCGGCGTTCCCCCTACTCGACGACGGCCTACGACCTCTACGCCCTCGCGTCGAGCGGCACCGCCGCGGTCATCTACGAGGACCTCGGCTTCTCCGACCTCTTCGAGCCCACCTACGTCGAGCTCACGACCGAGCGCGAGGAGGTGCTGCTCTTCGACATCGACGGCGGCGAGCTCATCGAGGGCAGCTTCGGCGGCGGCACCGCCGACACCGTCGAGCTGGACCTGGACGCCGGCGAGATCCGCCTCGGCGAGGACGTGCTGGTCGCCCTCACCCTGGCCGGCGACCGGGTCACCCGCGCCCTGGACGTGCGCAGCGGTGCCGAGGTCAGCTACCGCTACGACGCCAGCGGCGATCTGGTCTCTGCGACCGAGGTCAGCGGCGACCAGCAGACCTTCGTCTACGGCCCGGAGCACGACCTGCGCCACTTCGACGTGCAGGGCGCCCAGCCCGCCGCGTGGTGGTACGGGCCGGACGGCCGCCTGATCCGCCAGCAGGCCGCCACCGGCGAGCTCCTCCGCTACACCTACGACGACGACGCGGACACGGTCACCACCACCGACGCCGCCGGCAACGAGACCGTGGTCGCCTACGATGTCCGAGGCCGCACCCGCTGGGTCGAGGACGCGCTCGGCCACCGCACCGCGTTCACCTACGCCGACGACCGCGCCCTGCCCGCGACCATCACCGATCCGCTGGGCCACGTCACCGCGTATCGCTACGACGACGCCGGTCGCCGCACCCGCATCGAGAACGCCCTCGGCGAGGTCACCCAGCTGACCTACGCCGACGACGGCGTGGTCGCGAGCGGCGTGACCGATCCCGAGGGCCGCTTCTTCGAGGAGGTCGTCACGGACGGCACCGTCGTGGGCTTCCGCCTCCCGGACGGCACCTGGGCGAGCCGGGTGACGGCGGGTGAGGACACCCTGACCGAGACGAACGCCATCGAGACGTCGACCCACACCTACGACGATCTCGGCCGGCCCACGCTCATCGAGGACGCGAGCGGCCGCATGGAGACCGCGTGGTCGAGCGACGGGCGCACCGCGACCACCACCTACGGAACCGGCGAAGAGACGACGACCACCTTCGACGTCACCGGCCGGGTCATCGCGCTGGAGGACGACCTCGGCGACACGTTCACCTACCACTACGACGGCGACGCCCTCGACGAGCTGGTCGGTCCGGACGGCACCACCGTGACCCGGACCCACGACGCCGCCGGGCGGCTGCTGGAGGAGCGCCTCGACGGCGAGCCCGTGCGCCGCCTCACCTACGACTCCCTCGGCCGCCTCGCCTCCACCTGGACCCCCGCCCAGGGCGTGCGCACCCTCCGCTACGATCCCGCCGGTCAGCTGATCGAGGTCAAGGGCGCCGCCGGCTCGGTGACCCACGCGTACGACGCTGCGGGCCGGCGGACGAAGAGTACCGCCAGCACCGGCGAGGTGCGCGACGTCACCTACGACGACGCCGACCGCATCATCAGCAAGCGCAGCACCAGCGGCAGCGCCGAGGACTGGACCTGGGACCGCTCCGGGCGGCCGGCCAGCTACACCGACGGCGGCGGCCGCACCGTCGCGCTCACCTACGACCGCAACGGCCGGCTGGCCTCCCTGCGCGACCCCGGGGGCGCCGAGACCCGCTGGACCTGGCACGCCACCCCGGACCTTGGCTTCGAGGACGCCTATCCCCGCACGATCACCGGCTTCGACGGCGTGACCTTCACGTACGACTACAGCGGCCAGGGCGACGTCGAGGCCGTCACCGACTCCACCGGCGGGCGCACGACCCTGGGCTGGGCCAGCGAGGACACGTTCAGGATCACCGATCCTGCCGGTCGAAGCTGGTCCTTCCGCTACGACGAGGGCGAGACGGCCCTGACCTGGCCCGGCGGCGGCACGGAGCGCTGGACCGGCAGCGACGGCGACGAGACCTGGTCCCGGGTCGACGGAACGACCGTCACCACCGCCTCCGAGGACGGCGTCGTCACCGTGACCGCCGGGGCCGAGTCCTGGACCCAGACCCTCGACCTGGACGCGGGCACCGTCCGCGAGACCAACGTGTCCTCTGCGGAGTGGCACGAGTCCGAGCTGGACGCACTCGGAGACGTCGTGAGCGTGGTGCTCGACGACGGCTCCGCCCTGGACCTGGGACGCACGGCCCGCCTGGTCGAGACGGTGGAGGCGACGCTGGCGAGCGGCACCTGGACCACCGCCTACGCCCACGACGTGGACGGCCAGATCGCGTCGGTCGAGGATCCCTCCGGAGACACCGCCTCCTTCGAGCGGGACGACGGCGGGCGCATCGTCGCGATCGAGCGCGACAACGGCGTGACCACCGAGTTCGTCTACACCACCGGCAACCGCCCCGACCGCATCGAGCACCGCCTGGGCAGCACGGTCCTGCTCGCCGTCGACTACACCTACGACCGCGGTCGGCTGGTGGCCGAGGACTGGTCGGACGGCACCGTGCACGACTACGACTACGACGCGCTCGGCCGGCTGGACCAGGTCGACGACCTGTCGCTCACGTTCGACCGGGTCGGCAACCTGGTGCGCCTCGACGACGGGGGCAGCACCACCCGCGCCTACGACGCCGACGACCGCCTGCTCTCCCAGTCGGGCGCCGCGGGCTCGGCCACCTTCGCCTGGTCCGACCGCGGGGCGCTGCTCTCGCGGACCGTGGGTTCCGACCGCACCGACTACGTCTACGACGGTCTCGATCGCCTGGAGTCGGTGGACCTCCCCGACGGCACCTCGGTCACCTACCGCTACGACCTCACCGGTCGCCTGCTCTCCCGCGAGGACGGTGACGGCGAGCGCCGGGTCCTGCCCCTGCCGAAGAACGGGCGGGGGCTGCACGATCTCGCCGCGCTGGTCTCCGCGGACGGAAGCGACGACGCCCTGTTCGTGCACGGACCTGCCGGCGTGCACTCGCTGCACGGTGCCGACGACCTGTACCTGCTGACCGATGTGCACGGCTCCGTGGTCGGCGCGGTCGACGCCAGCGGCAGCCTGGTCGGAGCCTACCGCTACGACGCCTGGGGCAAGCGGGAGGTGATCGCCGGAGATCCGCTCCCCTACGGCTGGCTCGGCGAGTTCCAGGACCCGGACACCGGGCTCGTCTACCTGCGCCAGCGCTGGTACGACCCCACCACCGGCCGCTTCCTGACCCCCGACCGCTACCGGGCGGACGTCGACGATCCGCGAACCCTGCACCGCTACCTCTACGGGCTCGGGGATCCCCTCAATCGAGTCGATCGCAACGGCAACTTCTCGATCGTCGGCATGATCGCCTCGATCAACATCAGCTCCACGCTCCGGGCCATCAAGACCGTGGCGGTGCAGTGCGCCAAGCAGGAGATCAAGAGCCAGATCTACAAGGCCGTCGGGACCTTTGTCGCCGGCATCCTCGCCGATCCGGTCAAGAGCGCGGTCGACCAGGTGCTCACTCCGAGCCTGCTCCGCCAGTTCCAGAATGCGGCCGGTGAGACCGAGTACGACGAGCTGATGTCCGAGTTTCTGTGCAACGCGAACCTGCGCAACGCGCTGAACAACGCGGTCGCCAACGCGGTCCCGTTCTCGGTGGAGTTCCAGGTCAAGCTCGACCGCAGCGGCCCCGACGCCTACTGCGGCGCGCGGGCGAACGACTCCGGCGGCGACACCAACTGTCCGCCCGGAGGCGGCGGCCTGCAGAACTCCAGCAACCACGGCATCGACATCCTGCTGGGAGGCAACATGGCCGTGGAGCTGAAGGGCCGGTACATCAAGGGCGAGAAATCGAGGCGCCAACTCCTTCACTATTGCCGCTTTGCCGCGGTGAATGGCGGACACGTCATGACGTACGCCTTCGTGCACTTCCCGACCCAGCAGCACCTCGATCGCTACGCGTTCAGCTGCTGGCGCTGCTGGAAGCGCACCTTCTACGGCCTCGACGAGCGCGGCAACAAGAAGCGCTACACCAACGCCATCGACTCGTGCAGCAAGCCGAGCACGACGGTCGGCTCGCTGTTCATCGGCGTCGCCTCCAACAAGGGCACCGGCAAGAAGCAGCCGAAGCGCCACGTCTACGTGCCGACCCCCGGGATCCTGTCCTGCAAGGGCCGGAAATAGGCGATCACACCGTCGGTGGACCCGGGCGGCGCTCGACCCGCAGGTCCACCCGGCCCCTGGGTGCCAGGGTCACGCCGGGCTTGACCTCGACGGTCTGCCCGGGGTGCGCCTCGAAGCGGTAGCGCCGGACCAGCGAGGCGATCAGCAGGCGCAGCTCCAGCTTCGCGAACCCGGCCCCGATGCACATGCGCGGCCCTCCGCCAAAGGGCAGGTACGCCTCCCGCTTCTTCAGGGGCTCCAGGAACCGCTGCGGCCGGAACGCCTCGGGCTCGTCCCAGAAGCGCGGGTCGTGGTGCGCGTGCCAGATCCAACCGACGATCTGGCTGCCCGCGGGGATCGGGAACCCGCCGAGCTCGGTGTCCACCTTGGCCACCCGCGGCAGGGCGTAGGCGGGTGGGTACAGACGCATGGCCTCGGCGGCGACCGCATCGGTGAGCGGCAGCTCGGTCTGTTCGGACAGCTCGTCCGCGGCGTCGACCTCCGCCTCGAGGCGCTCCCGCACCTCGGGGTGCTGGGAGAGCAGCCACAGGGCCCAGGTGAGCGCGTGGGAGGTGGTCTCGTGGCCGGCGAGGAAGAGCGTGACGAGCTGATCCCGGACCAGGCGCCGCTCGAGGCCCACGTCGAGCAGCATGGACAGCAGGTCCTCCCGCAGCCCCTCCCGCTCCCGGGCCTCGACCAGGTCATCGATGAGGCCGTGCAGGTCGCGGACCGCCCGCCGGGTCCGCAGGGTGCGCGGGGTCGGCAGCCACTGGGGCAGCACGCTGATCCGGGACGCGTCGTTGAGCGCCTCCATCGTCGTGACGACCCGATCCGCATCGCCCTGCACGTCGTGGTCGAACAGGGCCTTCACGACGATGTGCAGGGTCAGCCGACGCATGACCGCCCCCACATCCACATCGACGCCGTCGACAAGCGCCACCCGCTCCACATGGTCGACCATGGTCTTGGCGTAGCCGGCGATGGCCTTGCGGTGAAAGCGCGGATTCATCAGCTTTCGGCTACGCTTCCAGGCGTCGCCATCCGCGGTCAGCAGGCCATCGCCGAGCACGCTCACCAGGCGATCGTTGGCGCCGCCGCGCTTCTGCAGGTCCGCGTGGCGGGTGACGAGCATCTCGTGCAGCAGGTCGGGGTGGCCGACCACGTACAGCCGGCTGCCCCCGCCCTCGTCGACGAAGTAGATGTCGCCGTACTCGGCGAAGCGCTCGCTCACGAAGGAGATCGGGTCACGCAACAGGGCCCCATAGACCTGGATGAGCCGCGGCACGTGCCAGCGAGGGATGGGGGCGGGACCAGGCGGGTTGTGGACCATGGGAGCCGGTATCCTGCATGGCGCCGCAGGGGCTGCTCGAAGGACGGGATCTTCAGTACGGCGCCCCCGATCCGATGTCGCTCCAAGGAGGCCCCCGCATGCAGGAGACCGGGGACAGCGAGAGCGCCGTGGTCGGGCTCCTCGAGCGAGCGATGCCGCTGCCGATGATCGTGTCGTTCGCGGCACTCACGGTGGTGAGCGACCACCCGTGGACCACCGGGGGCCTCTCGCTGCTGCTGATCGCCGGCAACGTCGCGATCCGCGTCACGGGCCGCTTCGGCCTCGGCTCTCTGCACAGCCTGCAGTGGATGCGGACCGTGTTCGTGCTGGTGACCATGCCCATCCTGGCCGCCAGCGCGGGCACGGCGCCGGGCTCCTGGCTGGTCGCCCTGCCCGCCTACATCGCCCTGCCCTTGATCGTCCCAGCAGGACCACGTTGGCTGCCCTCAGCACTCCTCTCCGTCCTGACGGCCGGCGCGCTCCTCTTCGCCGGACAGGACCTCGCCGCCGCGTTCATCGCCCTGGTGGCCGGCGGGATCACCGCGATGTCCGTCTTGCCGGCGCTCTACGTGCTGCGCCGCCAGGTCCATGACCTCTCGGCGGCCGGGCGATCCCTGCAGGAGCGCAGCTCCAAGCTCGAGGCAGCCGGCGCTGAGGCCGTGCAGGCCCAGTCCATCGCCGAGCAGGCCCGCCGCGTGGCCGAGCGCGCCCGAGAGGAGGCCGAGGCAGCCATGCGCGCCCGCAGCGCCTTCCTCGCCACGGTGAGCCACGAGCTGCGGACCCCGATCAGCGGCGTGCTCGGCCTGCTCGACTTCGCCGTCGATCCTCACGAGACCGAGGCCGAGCGCGTCGAGCACCTCGGCCTCGCGCGCACGGCGGGCAACCACCTGCTCGGGGTCGTCAACGACATCCTCGACCTCGCCCGCCTCGAGTCCGGCAAGGTGGAACTGGAGCTCGATCCTATCGATCTGGCCGAGCTGGCCCAGGAGGTCGCCGAGGTGGTCCGCCTCGGTCGCGGCTCCTCGGTGCCCATCGTGGTCGACGTCGCCAGCTCCCTCGGGTGGCGGCTCGCCGACGAGGTCCGCCTGCGACAGATCCTGCTCAACCTGCTGTCCAACGCGGTCAAGTTCACCCACGAGGGCGAGGTGCGGCTGCTGGTCCGCCCCGCCGCCGACCAGGTGCGCTTCGTCGTCGAGGACACCGGAATCGGCATGGAGCCCGACCAGCTCGCCCGCGTCTTCGAGCCCTTCGAGCAGGCCGACAACTCGATCTCCCGTCGCTACGGCGGCACCGGCCTGGGCCTCGCGATCGCCCGCAAGCTGGTCGACGCCCACGGCGGGGACATCACCGCCACCAGCGCGCCCGGCGAGGGAAGCCGCTTCCAGGTGGACCTGCCGCTCTCTCGCGCCCGACCCGAGCGTTCGCTGGTCCTCGACGATCTCGACGAGGCACAGGTCGATGGCGTGCGGGTCCTGGTCGCGGAGGACAACCCGATCAACCAGCTGGTCATCCGCCGCTACCTGGAGCGCCTGGGCTGCGAGGTCCAGATCGCCAACAACGGCCGCGAAGCGGTCGAATCCGTCATGCGTGACGTGCCCGACGTCGTGCTGATGGACATGCAGATGCCCGAGCTGGACGGCGTCGAGGCGACCCGCCAGATCCGAGCCGCGGGCCTGCGGGTGCCCATCCACGCGCTGACTGCCAACGTGCTGCCCGAGGACCGGGAGCTGGCGATCGGCGCCGGCATGGACGGCTTCCTCACCAAGCCGGTCGACCTCGACGCCCTGGTCCGGGTCCTGCACAGCGCGATCGACCGCTGGGCGTCCTGAGCGTCAGATCAGGCGCTCGCGGATCGCGCGACTGACGGCCTCGGCGACGTTCTGCACCTGCAGCTTGCGGTAGAGCGACTTGATGTGGCCGCGCACCGTGTGGACCGACATGCCGAGCCGGTCGGCGACCTGCTTGTAGGAGAGTCCGTCGACGAGCCCGCGCAGGACGTCGCGCTCGCGGTCGGTCAGGTGCAGCCGAGCAGGCGTGGGTCCAGCCGCGGTGGGCGCGAGGTCGCGGAGCAGGTCCAGCACCGTGCGCGCGACGCCAGACGACAGGCTGGCCCCGCCGGACACGACCGTCTCCAGCTGATCGCGGAGCTCCTCCAGCCCGGCGGACTTGAGCAGGTAGCCGTCCGCGCCCGCGGCGATGGCCTGCACGATGGTCGCAGGCTCCTCGAACACCGTGCACACCACCACGCACAGGCCCGGGTGCCGCCGCTTCACCTCGCGGATGCCGTCGATGCCGCTCGCTCCGGGAAGATCGATGTCCATGAGCACCACGCCCCACGACCCGGCGAGGGAGTTCGGCGCGTCCAGGCTGGCGACCAGCTCCTCCACCGAGCCATGGCTGGCGACGTGCTCGAAGCCCGGGCTGTGCTGCAGCACCAGCTCGACCGACTCGCGAAAGCGCCGGTTGTCCTCTACGATCGCCACACGGATGCTCACGCCGTCCTCCCCTTCGCCCGGGCCGAGAACACGAGCTCCACCCGGGTGCCGCCCAGGGGCCCTTGGTCCAACACCAGCTCGGCGCCGATCGCGTCCGCCCGCTTGCGCATGCCCCGCAGGCCATTGCCCCGATCGCTGCGCTCGGCGGACCCCTCGCCGAGCCCGACGCCGTCGTCTTCGATGACCAGCCGCCACCGCCCCCGACCGACCGCCTCCAGCACGATCTGCACCCGGCTCGCCCGTGCGTGGCGGCTGACGTTGTGCAGGGCCTCGAGCGCGATGAGCTGCACGCCGCGCAGCACGTCCAGACCCAGCCCCGCGGTCGCGTCGGCGGGCGGGCGGGTCACGTGCAGGCCACCCCCGTCGTCGAGCTCGCCCAGCAGATCCCGGGCGCGCTCGTCGATGAAGACGCCCAACGCACCGATCCGCAGGGACTCGGGCTTGAGCGACCAGACGATGGCCCGCATCGCGCCGCCCAGCTCGTCGGCGGTCTCCCGCACCCTGCCAGCGACGTCCCTGCGGCTGTCCTCGGGCAGGTCCCCCTCGAGCAGGCCGCCCAGCAGCTCGATGGAGGCGAGGCCAGCGCCCACCTCGTCGTGCAGGTCCATCGCGATGCGGGTGCGCAGGCGCTCGGCGGACAGGCGCATCAGGAAGCGCAGGCGGTAGAGCAGGGCGGCGATGATCCCGGCGGCGACAAGGGCGAGCGCCCACAGCTCGAGGCGGCCGTACCACGGCAGGGGCACGGCGATGGACACGGTGGCCGGCGGCTCGCTCCAGTGGGCGCCGTCCAGGGTCGCCTGCACGCGCACCTGGTGGTCCCCGGCGGGCAGGCCGTACAGCTCGTAGGTGGCGCGGCGGGTGGGCTCGGACCAGGCGCCGTCATCGAGCCGCATGCGGTAGCGCAGCAGGCGAGGCGCCTTGTAGGAGGCTGCCGCAAAGCGCAGGCTGATCCTGCTGTCCGGACTGGGAAGCCGCAGGGTCCCGCTCGCAGGCTGACCGTCGATCCGCGCTTCGAGCACGCGCACATGGGGCCTGTTCTGGGGCGGCACCCGGGCCGATGGCGGCACCTTGGCCAGCCCCGAGGCGGCGGTGAACCACAGGGTGCCGTCCGGGTCCTCGACGACGTCGGTGGGCTTGTTCACCAGGCCTGCCAGCCAGCCGGCCAGCGACTCCTCCACGAGCCAGCCCTCGGGAAGATCGGGGCGGTCGTGGACGCGCACGACGGTCGCGTGGGAGAGCACCCAGACGCCGCCGCGGGGGGACGCGCCCAGTCCGGTGACTGAGCGGCTGGGCAGGTCGGCGCTGGCCGGGTGGGGCTCGAAGCGCGCGCCGTCGTGGCGGAACAGCCCACCGCCATCGCTGGCGGCCCAGACGTTTCCGGCGTCGGTCTCGACCATGGCGCGCACGTTGGCGGCGCGGGGCAGAGGCTCGCACGACCAGTCTGGTGTGCCCGCGTCCACCGCGGCGAGGGCAGCGCGACACACCTGGGGTCCGGACGCGATCCACAGGGTGCGGCCTCGGTCGGACAGCAGCACGAAGCGGTAGCCGGCGTTGGGCAAGCCCCGCTCGAAGGGCAGCTCGGCCACCCGCTCGGGCGCGTCACGGCCCCCGGCGGCCAAGCGATACAGCCCGGTGTTGGCGGTGAAGAGCACGCTGCCGTCCGCGTGGCTCGCGCAGTGGTCTCCGAAGTTGGACCACGCCCGGATCGGCCACACCGCCCGCTCCTCCCCGAGAGGCCCCAGCGCCACGAACGCCCGGCTCCGATCGGCCCGCGAGGACAGCCCCCAGGCCAGGCCAGCGCCATCGAGGCACAGCTTGGTCTTCACCGGAAGCCGGTTCTCGAAGCGGATCCGCTCGGTCTGCCGGTCCAGCATGGCCCAGCCCTGCCAGGTGCCGAACCACAGGCGATCCTCCGTGGCGGTGGCATAGCGATAGGCCGCCTGGATCGTGCCATCTGTCGCGTCGAAGCGCACGGCGTCCGGATCCGCCAGCAGGCCCAGCCCCCGGAACGAGCCCATCCACAGCGAGCCCTCGTGGTCGACCATCAGCGGCCCGCTGGAGCTGACGCCGTACTCCCCATTCGCGTGGCGCTCCGGCACCAGGACTCCGTCCACGACAGCGTCCTCGCGGAAGCGGTAGAGCGCGCGCCCGCTGGACATCCACACGTCCCCACCGCGCACCGTGAGGTCCCGGAACGACTCGTCGTTTCCGTACTGCCCGACCAGCGTGCCGTCGGGCTCGACCACGGCGACCTGGTTGTAGTGCTGCATCCAGATGCGACCGCGCGCGTCGACCTGCGCCTCGTTCGGCCCCATGACCGGAGGCAGCAACCGCACGGCCTCGTCCCCCGCGACCCGGAACCACCCGTTCGCGCCCCGGAGCAGCAGCTCCCCCGGGCGCCCACGCCGCGCGATCACCACGTCACCGACCTCGTCGGGGACCTCGACCGCCCGCCACGCCTCGCTCGCTCGCCGCCACAGACCACCCCCACAGGTGGCGAGCAGGGCCCCGTCCTCGCCGAGGGAGATGTCCGGGAACCCCCCTTCCACCGGCGCTTCGAGCCGCTCGGTCCGCTCGCCGTCCACCCGCCACAGCCCTCCGCGGATGTCCCGCGCGTACAGCTCGCCCGTCGGCGTGCTCACCAGCTGCTTCACCGCGTCCTCGATGAGCTCGCCGTCCACCCGCTCCACGTCCGATCCGTCCCAGCGGAACACCCCGGTGTGGTTCGCGAGCCACACGAAGCCATCGTCCGACTGGACCAGGTCGGTCACCTCGACCACGTCGAGCCCCTGGTCCGGTGTCAGCCAGCGCCACATCGGCTCTGCCGCCGTCGCGGGAGCGGCGAGGAGGAGGGTCAGGAGTGGGAGCAGGCGGAGCACCACCGCATGGTAGCGGCGGGGGGTGGGGCGAGGCGGGCCCCATGATCGGGGGGGGCCCGAGTGTCCGTGCGGGCGCCCGCGTCAAGGCATCGCTCAGACCCGAGCTTCCACCTCGATCTCCACCAACCACGCCGGGTCGAGCAGCGCCTTCACCACGACCATGGTCGCGACCGGCGGGTGGGCCCCGAACGCCTCGCCGTGGGCCCGCCCGACGAGGTCGGCGTCGGCGGGATCGACGATGTACATGCGGGTGCGGACGACGTGCTCGGGACCCGCACCCAGCTCGGCCAGGGCGCGCAGGGCGATGGCGAAGCAGCGGGTGGCCTGGGCATGGGCGTCGCCGGGGAAGGTGTTGCCGTCGTCGCCGATGGGGGCGGTGCCGGCGACCTCGACCCGATCGCCGATGCGCAGGGCGCGGCAGAAGCCGTAGCGGGTCTCGAAGGGAGAGGCGGAGTGCACGCGGGCAGGGGTCATGGTCGGGCTCCGGGCTGGACCCCGACGTACGCGGCGAAGCGGCGCGTGCCCAGGCACTTCTGACGCAACCGCGATACCCGCCCCCGACCGTCGTGGAGGCCCAAGTGCGCACCGGTTCCCTGCTCCTCGTCCTCGGCTCCCTCGTCGCCTGTACCGGCCCCGGAGACACCGCCGAGACCGACTCCGACACCGACACCGACACCGCCGCAGACTCGGAGCTGTGCGCCGTCGAGGCGGAGCTCCGCACCGAGCAGACGGGCCTCGGTCTCACCGTGCCCTCGGTCTGCGCCGACATGACCGACCTCGGCGACACCACCCTGGTCGCGGAGGGCGCCCTGCCTGCGGGCACCGACTTCAGCGCCGTCCTGGGCAGCGAGGCGCTGAAGCACCGGGCCGAGTTCGAGGGCAACCGGCGCCTCTACGCGTTCATGGGCATCACGATCTCGGTGCCGTCGGACTCCCGCGAGGACACCGAGCTCGCCCTGCTCACGGCTCAGGCGTGGAAGGCGTGGAGCGAGACCTCCTCCTTCGCGATCCTGGCGGACATGGAGGACTATCCGGCAGCAGACCCACTCGACTGCTGCGCCTGGAAGAACCGCTTCGACCAGGTCGTGGTCTCGCTGGACCCCTCCCCCCTCGACATCGGCGCCTCGGTCTCGATCATCGGCCCGGCCACCACCGAGGGGGACGAGCAGCGCTACACCAACGCAGCACTCTTCTCCATCGATCGCGAGACCGTGCTCGGAGACGTGCCCGCCCAGGGCAGCCAGCCGATCTACCAGGCGGCCGACGCGCGGGAGAACCTGCTCCGCTACTTCGCCGACGGCGCGGTGTTCACCTTCGCCCACGAGGCGACCCACCTCTACATCGACCAGCGCAACTCGGTGAGTGCGGTCGCGAACCGCATCTGGGACGGCCGCAACTTCGCCAACGGCGCGTACGTCAGCGCCGAGGAGGTCGTCGCCAACTACACTGCGTGCACCGCCCTGTCCGGCGAGCTGTCCGCGGAGATGCTGGCGTTCAACCGGGACGTCACCCAGATCCTGCTCGGCTACGCCGGCGTGCCCGAGCGCATGGACGACCTGCGCACCTACTCCGTCGTAGGGTCGGAACGGCTCAAGCTCACCGCCAGCGAGGCGTGCGGGGGCTGAACCCCCTGCCCTACTGGATCTCCTGCAGCTTGATCACCCGGAGCTCGCCGGCGCGCAGGCTGCGAATCGCGCTCACGACGGCCTTGGCAGCGGCCAGCGTGGTGATGCAGGGCACGCCGAAGCGCAGGCCGGCGAGACGCATGGCGCGCTCGTCGTACTTGGCCTTCTTGCCGCGCGGCGTGTTCAGCATCAGCTGGACCTTGCCGTTCTTGATGTGGTCGACGATGTCGGGTCGGCCCTCGGCCACCTTGAACACCCGCTCGCAGGCGATGCCGCGCTCGGTGAGGAACTTCGCGGTTCCGGTCGTGGCGTAGATGGTGAACCCCATGTGGGCCAGGCTGCCGGCGATGCCGATGGCGGCGGCCTTGTCCTCGTCCCGGAGCGAGAGGAAGACGCTGCCCTCGGTCGGAAGGGTGAGGCCCGCGGCGATGAGCGCCTTGGCGTAGGCCTCGCCGAAGCCCCAGCCCACGCCCATGACCTCGCCGGTCGAGCGCATCTCGGGCCCGAGGATGACGTCGCTGCCGGGGAACTTGCGCCAGGGGAAGACCGGCGCCTTGATGAAGTACATGCCGTCGCCGCGCTTCGTGAGCTCGCCGCGCTCGCGCAGCTCCGCCAGGGTCATGCCCAGGCACAGCTGGGTCGCGACCCGAGCCAGGGGCACGCCGATGGCCTTGCTGACGAAGGGCACGGTGCGCGAGGCGCGGGGGTTGACCTCGATGACGTAGAGCTTGTCGTCGAGGATGGCGTACTGGATGTTGACGAGGCCCACCACGCCGAGTGCCAGGGCGAACTTCTTCGTCGTCTCCTCCATCTCCCGGCGCAGGGGCTCGGACAGGCGGACCGGAGGCAGCACGCCGGCCGAGTCTCCGCTGTGAACGCCAGCTTCCTCGATGTGCTCGATGATGCCGCCGATGTAGACCTCGGTGCCGTCGCACAGGGCGTCTACGTCGTACTCGACGGCGCCGTCGAGGTAGTGGTCCAGCAGCAGGGCGTTGGCGCCGGACTCGACCATGGCCTCGCGGGCGGCGCGGTCGAAGTCGGCCTGGTCGTAGCAGATGTGCATGGCGCGGCCGCCGAGCACGTAGGACGGGCGGACCAGCAGGGGGAAGCCGATGCGCTCGGCGGCGGCCGCCGCCTCGGTCAGGCTGCTGGCGGTGGTGCCCTGGGGCTGGCGCACACCGAGGGACTCGCAGAACGCGTTGAAGCGGCCGCGGTCCTCGCACAGGTCGATGGCGTCGGGGCTGGTGCCGAGCACGGGCGAGATGTGGTGGGACAGCTTGAGCGGGGTCTGGCCGCCGAACTGCAGGATGACGCCGCGGGGCTGCTCACGGTCGAGGACGGCCTGCACGTGCTCGCGGTCGATGGGCTCGAAGTAGAGCTTGTCCGAGGTGTCGTAGTCGGTGGACACAGTCTCGGGGTTGCAGTTGACCATGACCGAGGTGAGCCCGGCGTCGCGCACGGCGAAGGCGGCGTGGCAGCAGGCGTAGTCGAACTCGAGGCCCTGGCCGATGCGGTTGGGGCCGTTGCCCAGGATGACCACGCGGTCGCTGGGGGACTCGCCGGCCTCGCACTCGTCCTCGTAGGTGCTGTAGAGGTACGGGGTGAAGCTCTCGAACTCGGCGGCGCAGGTGTCGACGCGCTTGTAGACGGGGGTGAGGTCGAGCTCCTTGCGGCGGGCGGCGACGGCCTGCTCGCGGCAGCCCAGGATCTCGGCGATGCGGGCGTCGGTGAGGCCGGCGCGCTTGGCGTCGCGGAGCAGGCCCGGCTCGACGGTGCCGATGAGCTTGCCCTTCATCCGGTTCTCGAGGTCGATGACGCCCTCGAGCTCGTGCAGGAACCAGGGATCGATGGCCGTCAGATCGTGGATCTCGTCGGTCTCCCAGCCGCGGCGGAGGGTCTCGATGACCACCGCGAGGCGGTCGGGGGTCGCCGTCGCCAGCGCCTCGCGCAGCTGCTGGTCGGACCAGTCGGTGACGTCGACCCAGCCGCCCTCGAGGCTGGCGATGGCCTTCATCATCGCCTCGTCGAAGGTGCGGCCGATGCCCATGACCTCGCCCACCGCGCGCATGGACGTGCCCAGGGTGCGGTCGGCGGCCTGGAACTTCTCGAAGTTCCACCGGGGGATCTTGACGATCGTGTAGTCGAGCGCGGGCTCGAAGCAGGCCGGTGTCTTCTGGGTGATGTCGTTGTCGATCTGGTCCAGGGTCAGGCCGACCGCCAGCTGGGCGGCGATCTTGGCGATGGGGAAGCCGGTCGCCTTGGACGCCAGGGCGGAGCTGCGGCTGACCCGCGGGTTCATCTCGATGACGATGATGTCGCCGTTCTTCGGGTTGACCGCAAACTGCACGTTCGACCCGCCGGTCTCGACGCCGACGACCCGCATGATGGTCTTGCAGTGGTCGCGCAGGACCTGGTGCTCGCGGTCGGACAGGGTCTGGGCCGGCGCGACGGTGATCGAGTCGCCGGTGTGGATGCCCATCGGGTCGAAGTTCTCGATGGTGCAGATGACGATCACGTTGTCCGCGAGGTCGCGCATGACCTCGTACTCGTACTCCTTCCACCCGAGCAGGCTCTGCTCGACCAGGACCTGGGTGGTGGGCGAGGCGTCCAGGCCGTTCTGCACGATGTCGCGGAACTCCTCGATGTTCCAGGCGATGCCGCCGCCGAGGCCACCCAGGGTGAAGCTGGGGCGGATGATGGCCGGCAGCCCGATCTCCTCCAGGAGCGCCTCGGCCTCACCGAGGCTGTGGGCGATGCCCGACTTGGCGACACCGATGCCCGCCTTGATCATGGCCTGCTTGAACCGGTCGCGGTCCTCGGCGAGGTCGATGGCGTCGGGATCCGCGCCGATGAGCAGCACCCCGTGCTCCTCGAGGATGCCGTCCTTGGCGAGCTCCATCGCCAGGTTCAGGCCGACCTGTCCGCCGACCGTGGGCAGCACCGCCGCCGGCTTCTCCCGCGCCACCACCTGCTTGGCGAAGTCAAGGGTGAGCGGCTCCACGTAGGTGGCGTCGGCGACGGACTCATCGGTCATGATCGTCGCCGGGTTGGAGTTGATGAGCACGACCCGGAAGCCGAGCTCCTTCAGCGCCTTGCACGCCTGGGTGCCGGAGTAGTCGAACTCGCAGGCCTGGCCGATGATGATGGGCCCGCTGCCGAGCACCAGGATGGTGCTGCCGACGGGCAGGCGCAGGCTGTCGGCGATGTCCTTGGGAAGGCTCTCGGTGCTCATGCGTCATTCCCGGCGGTGAAGGCGATGAACTCTTCGATGAGACCCCGGCTGTCGTGCGGGCCTGGGGCCGACTCGGGGTGGTACTGCACGGCGAAGACCCGGTGGTCCGCGTGGGCGAAGCCGCTGACGGTCCCGTCGTTGAGGTTCTTGTGGGTGACGGTCGCGCCCAGCGCCAGCAGGGCCTCCTCGTCGACCGCGAAGCCGTGGTTCTGGCTCGTGATCTCGACCCGGCCGGTGCGCATGTCCTTGACCGGGTGGTTGGCGCCCCGGTGGCCGAACTTGAGCTTGTAGGTCGACGCGCCCAGCCCGAGGGCGAGCAGCTGGTGGCCGAGGCAGATGCCGACCGCCGGCTTCTTGCCGACCACCTTCTTCACCTCGTCGATCACGCCGGTCAGGGCGGCGGGGTCGCCCGGTCCGTTGCTGAAGAAGACGCCGTCGACGCCATCCATCCACTGCTCGGCCGAGTCGGTGATGGGGTGCACGCGCACGTAGCAGCCGGCGTCGGTGAGCAGGCGGATGATGTTGCGCTTGCAGCCGCCGTCGACGAGGGCAAAGCGGGCGCGGGGGTGCTCGGGGTCGCTGACCACCGCGCTGTGCTCGACGCTGACCTCGGTGGCGAGGGCCCTGCCCTCCATGCCCGGCCAGTCCTCCAGCGCGCGCTGCAGCTCCTCGACCGGGGTGCCGTCGGTGCTGATGACGCACTTCATCGCGCCGCGGTCGCGCAGGTGGCGCACCAGGGCGCGGGTGTCGATGCCGTGGATGCCGGGCACGCCGTTGCGCTCGAGGTAGCCGTGCAGGCCGCCCTCAGCGCGCCAGGAGCTGGGCAGGCGGGCGAAGCGCCGGGCGATGAAGCCAGAGACGTGCACCGCGGCCGACTCCGGATCTTCTGCGTTCACCCCGTAGTTTCCGACGTGCGGCACCGTCATGGTGACGACCTGCTCGCGGTAGCTGGGGTCCGTCAGCACTTCCTGGTAGCCAGTGTGCGACGTGTTGAAGACCGCCTCGCCCACCCGGGTCGCCGACGCGCCGAACGCCTCTCCCCGGAACGTGCGTCCATCTTCGAGGATGAGGATGCCGACCACGAGCCCTCCGATGTCACCGGCCCGCGCCTTCGAGCCGGCCGACTGGCTAGCGGGATCCCGACGGGGTGTCGACCCCCCTTGACGAGCCCTCGATGACCTCGCCTTTATGCGCGTCGACGAGCACGAGGACCATGCCGACCACCGTCAGCACGTGACTGCCGAGCACTGCGCCCAGCGCCGGGTACCAGTCGTTGCCGAGCGCCACCCAGCAGGGCCAGGTGCCGAGTGCCACTGAGGTGAGCAGGGCCACCGACACGCCGAGGCGGTAGGTCGGCCGCTCGCGCAGGAGCACCCGGGCGAGCAGCAGCCAGGCGATGGGGAGGTGGGCGAAGTAGTGCAGCCAGGAGCTGGTGACGAAGAGCGGGAACGAGCCGTAGGCAAGCACGAACGCCCACATCCAACCGTCGCTCGGGCGCCGCTTCGGGATCAGGAACAAGAGGGCCAGCTGACCGAGGCCGAGGAGGACGGCCGCACCGCCGAGGATCGGGCGCAGGCTGGTATTGCCGGCGAGGAACAGGCGCTCGGCGACGCTGACGAGCGACTGGGGGCCGATGGACTTCTGCATGTCGGGCATCAGCCGGACGAGCTCGCCCGCGGCGCCCTCGTAGAAGGCCCAGGTGGTGGCGGGGCCGAGGGCGACGAGGGGAAGGATGACGCCCAGGAGCAGCGCGGAAGCGAAGGCGGCGCCGACCTCGACGAAGCGGCGGCGCACCAGGAACCAGGGGAGCAGGAGCAGCGGGTAGACCTTGACCGCGGCTGCGAAGCCGACGAGAGCGCCACCGAGACCCGGAATGCCGAGGGAGTTCTTGGACGCGCGCTCGGAGACCCGGAACGCGAGCAGGCCGAGCAGGACCAGCAAGGCGCTGACCTGACCCCAGTCGAGCACCTGGAGCACGGGCACGGTGAGGGCCGTGATGGCGGAGAAGCCGACGGCGACCCGGGCGGGGGTGTCCGGCACCAGGTGGGGGGGAAGGACGGCCAGGACGGCCTGGACCAGCAGGAGGAGCAGGCCCCAGGCGAGCGTGCCCCAGCTGGACCAGGCGAGGGGCCAGACCAGGAGCGCCAAGGTGGGCGGATAGACGTAACCCCAGGTTGGAAGTCCAGTCTCGAACAGCGCGCGCGAGGCGGGTACGTAGTGACGGGCCCAGTCACAGACCGGCTCGGGGCAGGCGGTGTCGAAGCCGGCGAAGAACCCACCCACGCCGCCATAGGCGATGACCAGCAGCGCGCCGACCCCGAAGAAGGCGGCGATCTGCAGCAGGACGAGCCGGGTGGTCGCAGCGGTGTTGCTCATGCGGCCCGCAGCATAGCGCCGGGCTACCGGAGCGCCGTGCGCACCTCCTCGCTCGTCGCTGGCAGCCTCGGGATCACCCTCGTCGGGGGTGGTCTGCTGGTGCTCACCGTGATCGGCGTGGTGGCGTTGGTCGCGCTGGCGCCTGCGGCGGACGACGGAAGCGCCGTGCGCGACGCCCTCGTCGACGCGAAGGACGAGCTCGCCTGGTGCGCGGCGGGCAGCGCGGGCGGCCAGCTCACCGTCACCCTGGTCCTGCACGCGGGCGAGGCTCGTCACGTGGGCATCACCGACGCCACGACCACCTCCGAGGTCGCCCACTGCGTCGCCGAGACCCTGGTGACCCGCCCGTGGCCAGACGTCTCGGCCGCGGCGACGGTGCCGGTGAGGTTGGAGCGGTAGGCGAGCCGAGTTCCGAGTTCCGAGTTCCGAGTTCCGAGCAGAAACGCCCGCTTCCAGCGACTCACACCACCAACGCCGTCCAGAGGCGCAACCGGCGCCGTGCGCCGCCCCCCTCCCCGACCGGCCGAGGCTCGCAACTCGAAACGCGCCCCGCCAGGATCCCCGGCGGCCCGTCCCGCCCGTCCCTTCCGTCGGTGTCAAACCCCTCCCCCTGTGGCACCCTGTGGGGAGATGGAGGACTCATGCGCGCACTTCGAACCTGGCTGATCCCGGCGCTCCTGCCGCTCGCGATGCTGGCCTGTACCGGCAACGACACCGACACCGACGGCGTCGACACCGACACCGACACCGACTCCGACTCCGATACCGACTCGGACACCGACACCGACACCGACACCGACACCGACACCGACACGGACGCCCGCCCCGCAGGTGCGACCCTCACCTTCGAGCTCGACTCCACCGAGGCCGGCTACGCTGTCGGGCTGCTCGAGGTGGACCCCTCGACCAACCAGCCCAAGGGCGTCTTCGGCTCCGCCGCCGCGACCGACGGCTTCGCGACCATGGAGCTCGACACGGTCCCGGAGGACAGCCTGGTCTTCGTGTCCAGCCTGGGCGCCGACGTCGCGCTGTTCTTCCCGTTCGTCTTCGAGGACACCGACGGTGACGCAATCAAGGACGAGGACGAGGTCATCGTCGGCGCCGGCAACACGGTGGTCATCTGGGTCGAGAGCACCAACGCCCAGCTGGCCCTGCTCGGCATCGTGCCCGGCTACAACGCGCTGGATCCCTCGGTGAACCCGCCCACCGTGGTCGGTCTCGACGAGATCCCGGTGCCGGTCAACCTGCTGCCCGTGCTGACGGTCACCGCGTCGGGCACCGTCGACGAGGCCATCTCCCTCACCGACCGCCGCCTGGGCGTGTTCTCGGGCGTGTCCATCGAGGCCGACGCCCCTGAGGCGCTCCTCGACCAGGAGCTCACCGGCGAGTTCAGCTTCACCGTGGACGGCGCCCCGCCTGCATCGCACGTCATCCCGGACGCCGAGATCCCCGGCCTCGCGAGCGAGCTGCCCATCGCCTACCACGACGTCGACGCGTCGGGCGGCCTCACCGAGGGGGACACCCCCGAGTCGGCGGTGTGTCACGACGGCAAGACGATCGCGCTGTTGTGGCTGCCCCAGCCCACCCTGCCCGAGCAGGTCTTCTTCTACATGGACGCGGGCATCCGGCCGGGCTGGCAGGTCTTCCACGCAGACGAGATCGACACCGGCGGGGCCCCGCTGGTCGAGGCCGAGCTGGCCGCCATGAGCATCGACCCGTCCTGCACGCTGCCCGAGTAGGCCTGTCACGGATCCGGCCTTCGCAGCGTAGGATCTGCGAGGCCGGATCTGGAGGACCCATGGGTTTGGATGCTTGGAAGGCGCCGCTGCGGGCGCGGGTGGCCATCGCCGTGGGTGTGGTGGCCCTGACCCCGCTGCTGTTCCCGCCGGACAAGGTGGTCGCCCAGGACACGGACGCCGTCTCCACCCGCGAGGAGTGCGTGCAGGTGGAGGAGGACGCAACCTGCGTGCCCGCGACCGAGTTCGTGCCGACCGCCGACACCAGCTGCGACACCCAGCGGGTCATCGGCGAGGTCACCTTCGACGAGGAGGCCGGCACCTGCTGCTACCAGGTGCAGTGCGAGGTGTTCCCGCCGCAGGTCCTCGAGGGATGCTGCTACGGACGCCCCTACGTCGGCGATGACGGTCACGCGCTCGCCCCCCGGGCCGCCCGCGCCGACTGGTTCGGCCACGCCGAGCGTCCCGAGCTGGACGATCTCACGCCCGCAGACCGCGCCCGACTGGCGGCCCACTGGACCCGCGCCGGCCTCGCAGAGCAGAGCTCCGTGGCTGGTTTTGCGAGGTTTGCCCTGGATCTCATGGCCCACGGCGCACCGGCGGACCTGGTGCTGCGCGCCCAGCAGGCCGGCCTCGACGAGACCCGCCACGCCATGGCCTGCTTCGCCCTGGCCAGCGCCTACGGCGGCGAGCCCGTCGGACCGGGACCGATCGATCTCGGAACGTCCGCCCCCATCGCGCCGGACCTGGTGGCCCTGGCGGTCACGACCGCACGCGAGGGCTGTGTAAACGAGACGGTCGGCGCGTGGATCGCAGCCCACCTGGCCGAGCAGGCCACCGACCCGGCCGTGCGCGGCGTGCTGTCCGCCATCGCCGCCGAGGAGGCCGAGCACGCGGCGCTGGCCTGGGCCACCCTGCGCTGGGCGATCGAGGTCGGCGGCGATCCCGTCTGCGACGCCCTGATCGGCGCGTTCGACCGCCCGAGCAGCCGCTTCTCCGACGACGGCCCCGCGACCGAGACCGTGCGGGCCCATGGCCTCGTGCCCGACCCCGCCCTGCACGACGAGATCGAGCGCGCCATGGTCGAGCTGGTCTGGCCCGCGGCCGCGGAGCTGACCCGGACGCAACTCACGGACTCGCCGCGGCCTCGGCCTCGGGCGCTGGCTTCCGCGAGGGCGTGACGACGAGGCGCTCCAGGATGTCGGCCTCCTTCCTGTCCTTCATGAAGGCGTCCACCCGCTGCTGGACCGCCTTGCGGTTGGCCGCCTCGTCCGAGACGGACAGCTCGATGCCCTTCAGGAAGTCGGCCTTGTGCTCGGAGAGGAACTCGTAGCGAGAGTGCCCGGTGGGCCCGAGGTCCTCGGCGGTCTGGCCGTCTTCGGGACCGTAGATCTCGTCGAGCACCTCCCCGGCGAGGACCACCTGCACCGCCGCCAGGTCCTCCCGGTAGCGGGCGAGGGCGTCCGGCGAGCTCACCGAGACCGACAACGTGCTGCCCTCGGCGAGGTCGGCGACCCGGGTGGGGTCCTTGGCGGCCTGGTCGAACCACGCCTTCTCGTGCGGCGAGAGGTGGGCGTAGCCGAGCGACGCCTTCTCCTCCGCGAGCGCGTCCGCCGCCTGCCTGCGCCGCTCCGTGAACGCGACCGGATCGGTCTTCACCCGGCTGGTCATCGCCTTGGGGTCCGCCATGACCCACGCCTCGTACGCGTCCAGGTCGGCGTCGGACAGGTCGGCACCCAGACCCTGGCGGTGGCGGGTCAGCTGCCCCTGCAGCGGTGCCAGCACGCTGTTCCGGAACTCGGTGATCTCCATCCGCAGCGTGGGCTCGACCAGGGTGGGTCGGAGCTCCTCCTGGTGGGCGAGCTGATCCCAGCCCTCGGTGCGCCCCTGCTGGAGGTTGCCGTCCAGCACGCCCCGCTCCTTGTACATGCCCCCGTCGGGCGAGAAGGCCTTCTGGCTGGCCCAGACCTCGAACTGGGCCAGCTCCGCGTCGGACAGGCCGTGGTCGACGTCCTTCAGCGCCTTCATGCGCTCGAGGTGGGTCTGGTGCACGGCGTGGGCTTCCCGGGCGGCCTTGCGGTCCTTGCGCGCCCCGTTGAACGACTGGGTGAGCACCTTGCGCCCGGCCTTGAGCCCCGCCTTGCCGGCGTCCTTGACCTCGTCGGCGAACAGGCTGGCCTGGATGGAGGTGTCGCCGGTGGTGACGTACTCCTCGGCCTCGCGGAAGGTCTGCAGGGTGAGGCCGGTCACGCCGTCCTTCGCGGCCGCGCCCGCCGCCTCCCCCG
>MDTC01051871.1_pt1 | contig 27293 bp, 18 predicted proteins | sample 811181 | NCBI WGS metagenome assembly MDTC01 (sample SAMN05326644, study PRJNA326480) | marine metagenome | isolation source: seawater | place: Pacific Ocean: North | collected 2011
AGGTGTGTGAGAAGGTGTGGAGTAGGTAATGATGGGGTGGCTGTCTGAGAAGGTGTGTGGATGTCTGAGTAGGTAATGGGTTGGCTGTCTGAGAAGGTGGCGTTCCACATAGGTAATGGGGTGGCTGTCTGAGAAGGTGGCGTTCCACATAGGTAATGGGTTGGCTGTCTGAGAAGGTGTGTTGTCTGAGAAGGTGTGTGGATGTCTGAGTAGGTGCGTTGGTTCGCATGATAGTCTTCGTAGTTTAAATATTAAAATCTCGAATAAGTATCTAGATATGATTCGTGAAGCATTATCATTAAATAATTTATGCCTCAATGATATTAAATTGTTTACAATACATAATTGTAATATTCATTTGTGGAAGGTTCTTATAGCAAGACTCAATATTTCAGAGGATAAATTCTACTTTGATAATCACCATAAATATAGTCATTGCATGAATTATGAAATGCTTTTTAATTATGAGAGTATTGCAAGCATAACTTATAAAGGTAATTACATCATTTCTCTTTCTCTTGGAGCAGGTGGCTTTGATGGATGCACATTAATCAGAAAATGAACTCTGAAAGTTTAAATATCACTTTAGAGTTTGTTAAATCAATGAAAAGGATTATCAATTCATGATAAAAAAAATATTTACTTTTGTTTTATTCATCTTTACTGTGCAGCCAATTTACGTATACAGTAAAACAGTTGATCTCAATAAAGAGAGTCCAATTTATCATTTGACTATTCAAGCAGGTGTGATAGCGCATGTAAAATGCTCATCGCACTCTAATTTAAATTTGCAAGGGATACAGCCTTTTCTTTCTGATGTTACTTATCATCATGATAATAATATGCTTATCATCGATGCACATCAAAATGGTGGCGCAATTAAATCTGCTACTTTCATTACAGCGCATATCCAGCTTAAGAACTCTATTCAATCTCTTGCTGTTCAAAGAGGTGGCTTTGTTACTGTTGATTCGTGTGTTGTTGATAATGAAAATTTATCTTTAGATTTGCAACAAGGTGCACATGTATCTATCAATGGTCACACTAAAAATCTTTCTATTCAATCCTCTAGAGGAGGTTTTTTGAATAAGGAGGGTGATTATACGATGACCGCTGATCATGCTTTTATAAGTTGCACACAAGGATGTATTCTAAAAATGGGTCGAGTTAAAAATATTTCTGGAAATGTGATGTTTGGAGGGCAGGTTTATCTCCCATCCAGCACAAAAAGAGTGGGTCTAAACAATGGGGTTGGTGGAAAAATACTTATTTATTAAGGAGGTTCTGTCGCAAAAATTTACTAAACCATAGCTGCACGGATTTAAAATACAATTATTTTACAAGTTCATAAAAAGTAGTAAAGGTATTTTGACTTTTGCTACGCACCTGCCCTCGTTTAATCATTGTTCATATTTCTTTTCCGTGAAGTTAGGGGTAAGGTCAAGATTTAACTAAATATTTTCTTAATAAGGTTATTGTCTAAATGTATTAACCAAGAAAATTTTGATAAATAAAGCAAAAATATAAATAAAATAATATTCGACTCTAGCCATTAGAGTTTTTTATTCTGTTATTGATTGAGATCCTCAGTGATGTGATTCAAGGTGTGAAATTTAAAGATGAGGAAAAGTAATGGATGAGCAATCAGGTATCACTTAAAATGCGATACACCAGATTGTATATGTAATATCAGATTAAAATACGGTAGCCAGATGATTCTTTGATTTTAGACTATTACTGCTCTCACTGTTCAATTTTAGTGGAACAGATCAAGCTTAACGAGTACAATTTACGTGAAAAATACGAGTAATAAAATTAAATTCTTCACGTTGTTTTTTTCGCTATAACTCTATGTATATTCGAGTTGAGTTTTAAATCTCTTGTATTTTGAAGTTATATCAACAAGTTTTTCTTCCTTAAGCTCTAAAACACGATCTGCCATTGCAATGGTCTCAGGGCGATGAGCGACAATGATACGTGTGATATTAAGTTGAGAAATAGCATGGTTAACTTTCATTTCAGATGAAATATCTAAGTTGGATGTAGCTTCATCAAGGAAAATTATTTTGGGGTGACGATATAAAGCCCGAGCAAGAATTACGCGCTGCTTCTGCCCTCCAGAAAGCGTAGTTCCCATATCTCCAACTAGAGACGAAAAGCCCATAGGCATTGCCATGATATCTTCTGCTATAGCTGCCACGTGTGCACATTGCATGACACGTTCAATATCAACTTGCGGATCAAATTGACTGATATTATCAGCGATTGAGCCTGATAAAAGTGCATCATCTTGCATGACCGAAGCAACTTGTGAGCGATAGGTGCGCTTGCCCAATTTATTGACATCATGACCATCGACAGAGATCATACCTTCGCTGGGGTCATAAAGTCCAAGCATAAGCTTAATGAGTGTCGATTTACCACAGCCGGATTGTCCGACGATAGCAACAGCCTCTCCTTGCTTAAAGTCGTAACTTAATCCATTAAATATTTTAGGTTCGCTTGGTGCATACTGATAATGTAGATTTTTAATAGAGAGCTGTCCGTGGAGTTCGACTTGCTTTTGGCTTTCGATATGTTGCTCAGGCTCCGTGAAAGCAATATCTGTTAAGCGGTCTAGGTGTAAACTCAGCATTCTAAACTCAAAAAACTTATCAATTAATGATGAAAAACTTGTTTCTAGTTGAGATTTATAAGCCATAAATGCGGTTAACATACCTACAGTAAATATTTCACCTGTTAAAGGTTCTAGAATAAGCAAGGCACCAAAGTAAACGACCAAAATCCCTTCCAAGCCAAATAGTAGGCTATTAGCAATTTGGTAATAAATACCAAGCTTAGAAGTTTTAACATGTAGGTTCTGTTTTTCAATATACAAGTTCTGCCACATCGCTTGACGCTTAGCTTCAATACCTGCGAGTTTAATTGTTTGTATGCCGCGAATATTCTCCATAAAGTTCGAATCTTCTTTAGCATTTGCTACAATCTGTTCTTCAGATAAAGCTCTTAATGGTGCGTAAGAAACTAAACGAATAATGAAATATAAAAGCATGGCAACACAAACAATAAAGGCAAGTTTAGGGCTGTATAAAAAAATCATCACAAGTGTCGTTATCGCCATAATGCCGTCAATGACGACTTCTACCAAATTATCAGTAATCATGGTCTGAATTTGATCAAGAGAGCCAAATCTAGAAACAATATCGCCAATATGACGCTTTAAGAAATATTCTTGTGGTAATCGCATTAAATGTCGAAATAAATTAAACGCGAACTGCTGATTTAAATTTACTCCCATGTGAAGTGTTACAAAACTTCTAAGCGTCTTTGTAGCAACTTTAAAAAGTGTTAATAATCCAAAGCCCAAGGCTAAAACACTCAACAAATTTGAATCAAAGCTGGTTACTACATCATCCACTACAAGTTGCATATAATACGGAGATGCTAATGCAAAGACTTGTAGAATGAGAGATAAAACTCCTAACTGTAGTAAGTTCGGCTTTAACCCTTGAGCAGAGTTCCAAAACTGTCTCAATTTTATCTGTACACGCTTATCTTCTTTAACAAAGTCTGATGTTGGAGTGAGCTCTAATGCAATCCCTGTGAAATGTTTTGCTGTTTCTTCAAGTGTAAGCGAGCGCTTACCTATAGCCGGGTCATGAATGACCACATCTTTTTGAGTGACCTTAGATAAAACAACAAAGTGATTCATATCCCAGTGCAAAATGCATGGTAGTTTGAGTTGCGATAACTCATGCATGTCCAGCTGAAGAGCACGGTTAGATAGTTTAAGCTCATCCGCTATCTGTGATAACTGGTGTAAATCTATCCCTTTTAGTGTTTGTGGGTAACTATGTCTAAGAGTATTAAGATCTGTTTTATGGCCATGCGCACTTGCAATCATAGCTAAACATGTAAGGCCACACTCTGCAGCCTCGGATTGTAAAATAGTGGTTACTTTCATCATAATTTTTATTTTTTATTCATGGTATGAAGGAGTAGAAATATATCTTTATTTTCAATTTTTATTGTATTAAATTTATTCTTTTAAACTTAAAAGAGGTTCAAATAACCATTCCATAAGAGAGCGCTTATCAACAAGAATATCAGCATTTAGTTTCATGCCCGCTTGCAGGCTTATATTTTTTCCATAGGCTAAAATAGTTTGTTTATCCAGCTTTGCTTTAACTTTATAAACAGACTCTTTAATTTCTATAGGTAGCTTTGCTTCATTAGCAAATAATACAAATTCTGTTGTTTCAAATATTTCACCTTTCACAATCCCAAATTTTTGATAAGGAAATGAATCGATCTTGATACGTGTTGTTTGTCCAACCTCAACAAATCCAAATGCTCTGGTTGGAAGTAACAACTCGGCATATAACTCCATGTCATTCGGTAGAATGCTATACATATATTGCTGGGGTTTTAATAGCTGGCCATCTTTGATATCTAAAGCTGTAATATGACCAGCCTTAGATGCTGTAATTAATATTTCAGATTCAGCTAATAGCTCTGTTAATCTCGAATCTTTCTCAGAAACTCGCAGTTTATTATCATTGAGAGACTTCTCTAACTCTAGAGGCAATCTCTTTAAAGCTATCTTAAGAGTTGATTGCTGCTGTATGCTTGTTGAAGACTGTGCTTGTAGTCTAGCGAGATTTTGTTGCAATATGAGCAAATCTTCTTTTACTTTTTCGAATTCAACCTTAGATATAAAACCTTTATTTAACATGGGTTGATATTCTTCAAGACGCGTTGACAAAATCTTAATTCGGATTGAAACTTGTTGCTGTTGTAGCGCGTACAGTCGAATCTGTTCATCTAGTTCAAGTATTTTTTGCTCTTTTTCTTGCTTGTTGGTTAAATAAACTTCGTGTAGTTTAGATTCTTGCTCAGAAAGTAAAATTAATTGAATTTGTAATTGTTCTTTTAATGATTGCTGGGTGTCTAATCCAGAAGACAAGTTGTTTCTATACTTAAGCCTAACAATAGGCTGATCTATCTTGACAATATCACCTTCTTTTACAAGAACTTCTTTAACATAAACTAAATTAGGTGAGTAAGATTTAACGACACCTGTACTTGGAGACAAGTATCCTTGCACATGCTGTTTTTTGTGATAGTCAGATGAGAAAAGGAATACGATAACAGTAAATACTATGAAAGAAATTAAGACTGCTAAAAATTTAAACTTCACGGGTTGAACTATATTAACTTCACCCCATATTTTGTCAAATTGATTTTCTAAAACTTGTTTTCTAAACATTATGGTATAATTTTTTCTTTTATTTTTACATACAACAAAAAGCAAAGCAACTTAAATTAATGTTGTGTAAAAAAAATCTGTTTATGTAAGTTTATTGTGAAATACGTTAAAGATCAAATTTTTGTTTGCTAGCTTTATTTTTAGTTTTGAGGAAGTCTTGTTGAAGTTAGATGTGGGCATACAATATTGTCTTCCTTGTTGTAGTATACACCTCTTTGGGGATAGGTTTGCTTATCCTCTTTTTTTGTCATTTGGTCACCTACTTTGTTTTAGGTATATTATACCGTTGATAAATAGATGGCCAAATTAATTATGCCACTACAATTTGTATTTACATCTAATCATTTTTGAATGTACAAAAAAGAACCGATTGATTTCTCATTTGGGTTCTTTGAAAAATATGCCATGGTCACTAGTCTATGAGTTAGCCTCCAAGCCCATCTCCCCTATATCCACTTAAAATTTTAACACCCGTAAAGTACTCACCATGATCTTCTACACACCAACCTATTGTCGAAGTGAGTAACTTCACTTTTTTACCTTGAGCTTGTGCGGACATTAAGCTCGAAATAATCTGCTCATAAATAAAAGTACCATGCGAGGAGATAGGATACGAAAAAATGTTTTTTAGATGTCTTGCAGAGCAAGTATTATGTTCAGGTGATACGTCTTCGTAGACCTCTACTTCAATATAATCTCCGTTTCCGTAATAAAGATACCCTTCGTTATAATCATCACTATAAATAGAAACGCTTTTAATAGTGAATGGGCCAACCCAATTTTTTTCTGAAGTCTCGACGTCGTAGAAGGTATATGGATGATCTTGTGACAGTTCTTCTGTCGCAAAAGCTTGTGTTGTTGCTGCAAGTATGGAACATAAAAGGAATTGTTTAATATTTGCGTTGCGCATATTTACTCTCCGATAAAAAATAAACTATATATCAACACAATTTTTTAACTTAAATTATTTTTTATCGTTACAAAATAAATAACATGTTATCATTTTTAACTTTTACAATATACTTGCGATTCAAAAGAATCTAAAGCATGAATGAGACTATCTATTGTCATTACACTTTAAAAGCTATACCTCATACATAATGCGCTGATATGTAAAAAAGTGCCTGTTTATGTTCAGAGATAGGTGTGAGCTTGAAAAGGTGGTAGATCAAGGTGAGGGAAGTTTTCACCTTGTTCATGTGTAGAAAATTAATATAAGTTCAGATCTTCTGGATTTTTGATGTGCTGAGTTTTTTCAACTTTTCTCAGTTTCGTTTTGCTTTTCCCGCTTTTCCCGCTTTGGTTTGTAGGTAAATGGTGTAACCTTTGTTTTTCGCAATGATGTTGACTTGGTCAAAGTGTTGTTCTATGTATTGAGCGTAGGCTAAATGACGGTTTGCTACAATTTGTAGTGTACCGCGCGGTTTTAGGGTTTGTCGACAATCCTTAATAAACTGTTCAGTGATGGCAAGTGTACTTTTTAAACCATCATGAAAAGGAGGATTAGAGATAATAGCATCAAACTGTTGTTGAACTTGAGAGAGACCATTGGAAGGATAAACTCGGGCATCAAGCTGGTTGGCCTCTAAAGTGAGAGCACAAGACTTCAGTGCCATAGCGTTGATATCGACACAGTCCACTTTGCACTTCGGGCTGTGTTTGAGTAAGGCGCAAGTGAGTACACCATAACCACAACCAAAGTCTAATACATGACCTTTCAAGGGTTGCAAATGTTCGAGTAAAAAAGCAGAGCCTGCGTCGAGCTTTTTTTGACTAAAGACGCCTGGCAAAGCGCAAATTTTAATTTCACCTTGTGGCGTGTTTACAGAGAAATCTTTTTGCCACGCTTTGAAGTCAAATTGCTCGAGAGGCTTTTGGAGCTGCGCTTCATAGAGTAAACAGTGGCGGGCATTATCAATTTTTTGGCAAGGTGAAAAACCATCTAGAGTCTGTTTTTGTAGTTTTTTAATACCACTTTTATTTTCCCCAACAACCCAAAGAAGACCATTCTCCTTGAGGTAAAAAGCAGCAAGTTGGCAGAGATAATCAGCCAGCTCTTTTGCTTTAGGAAAATAGACGATAACCCGATCAAATTGCTGGCTTTGATGGTTGTTGAGCATGATGCCAAATTGGTGATCGATATCTTGTGCTTGTAAGGCTTCGTAATGTTGATAATCTAAGGCAAGTGCTGTACATGAACGAGCTTGTTGCTGTACATCTTGTGCAAAATGATCGTGTTCGTGATTGAGGATTAAAATGTCTTCTTGGTGTAAATGTTCAAGGTGACGCTCTAGTAGTTGTGAAGGTGCAGTAAAAGCCATAGGGTGCTCAAATCTAAAAAGATATATGATAACAAAAGCATAAACCTGCTTCAAACAGTTGTCGTTTATGCTTTTGTTGGTTTTTTACGATGCGTCTTGTGTATGAGGAGTTTGTTTGACCACATTAATTAAGTGACGACCTATATCTGTATTTTTTTGATAACCATGAAATAGCTGGCTTTGTTTGCCAAAAGCAAAAACTTGTACATCGTCACCTGTATGACCGTGCGTTGTCCAGCCGGTGTTACTTTCTTCATTGATGATGGTTGTTAAGATTGAGACCAGTTGTTTTTTATCTTTTAGATGTGCTTTGATTTGTTGCCAATAAGTTTGTTTAAGAGGAAATCCCAGTTGTTTTGCAAAGTAAGCACGTTGAGGTGTGTTCAAAGGCATGTGTTGCACTATGTAATCTGGACTATGTTGAATACGACGTATTTGATCTGCATCCCAATGGTAGTGATAGTTCGGTGCAATACTTTTGCCTAAACTTAAACCACCTGTTGCATGATCGGCAGTGACAACAACCAAAGTATCAGGATGTGTTTTAGTGAAAGTGAGCACTTGCTGCAATGCTTGTTCAAAATCTTGCATCTCATGCATGGCTGTGACAATGTCATTACTGTGTGCAGCCCAGTCAATTTGACTCCCTTCTATCATGAGCACAAAGCCTGATTTATGCTGGCTTAAAGTTTTCAGTGCGGCTTGCGTCATATGTGTAAGGTGATAAGGGTCTACGGCATCAATCGCTTTGTTGAGCGCAACCGGTGTGAACAAACCTAGTACTTTGGAGCTTTTTATTTGGTTGAGTTGCTTCCATGTTTTTAAGATTTGATAACCTTGTTTTTGTAGCTTTTGTTCATGCTGTGACTTAAGATATTTTAAGCCGCCACCGAGCATCACATCGGCTGGATGCTCCATGATTTTGTCCATAATTTTTTGATATTCAAACCGCTTAGGGTGATGTGTGAGAAAAGCAGCAGGCGTTGCATGAGGTAGCTGTGAAGTCACGACCACTCCTGTGGCTTTACCTTGTTCTTGAGCAAATTCAAGCAGGGTTTTTAACTTTTTCTTATGTGGGTGAGTGCTGACCATTTGGTTGTGTGTTTTATAACCTGTTGCCAGTGCGGTGCCTCCTGCGGCGGAGTCGGTGACATAACCACTTACGGGCTCTGGATGAGTACTGGCCATGCCAACAAGAAATCTATCAAATAAGCTGGCCTCAAATTCAGGTGTGTCCGGGTTGTCTTGATAGTAACGGTAAGCGCTGGTCATACTCACGCCCATGCCATCACCGATCATAATGATGATATTTTTAACTGGCTTAGTAGATGCTTGTGCAGCATAGAGAAAGGCAAAAGGGTTGCATAAAAGACTGAGTAAAACGATATAGCGTTGTGCGGGATGTAACATAAATGACCTTCCTTAGTCTGATCTCAAGAGAAAAAATATTTATTTGAGTCTTGTTTCGATGGCATCTAACAACATGCCTGTAATATCCAGTTGGGCTTCACGCTCAATTTCACGTAAGCATGTAGGACTGGTGACATTGATCTCGGTAATGTGATTGCCAATCATATCTAAACCGACAAAGATTAAACCGCGTTTTTTTAATTCAGGGGCGATGGCTTGTGCAATACGTTGTTCATCTTCATTCAGTTTTTGCACCACGCCACGACCTCCTGCTGCAAGGTTGCCTCGTGTTTCGCCTTGAGCCGGTATGCGAGCAAGGCAATGAGAGACGACTTGACCATCTACGATCAAAATACGTTTATCACCTTGTGCTATCGCAGGCAAAAAAGTTTGTGCCATGATAAATTGTTGTTCATGTTGCGTGAGGGTTTCCATAATGACATTGCGATTGGGATCATCTTGACGCACTCTAAAAATAGACGCGCCGCCCATTCCATCAAGCGGTTTTAAAATGACGTCTTGATGCTTTTCAATAAAGGCTTTGAGATGTTTATACTGTTTACTGACCAAAGTAGGAGGTGTGAATTGACTGAACCAAGCGGTAAAGAGCTTTTCATTTGCATCACGCAGACTTTGAGGTTTATTCACGACAAGTACGCCGTCGATTTCAGCTCGTTCTAAGAGGTAAGTACTGTAAATATACTCGCTGTCAAAAGGTGGATCTTTGCGCATTAAGACAACATCGAGTTCTGTGAGAGCTTGATCTGTGTTGCTCTCAAAGCGATACCAGTTGCTTTCATCTTCTTGAACATGTAAGCGACGCATACTGGCGTAGGTCGTGCCATCTTGTAAGTACAGATCTTGAAGCTCCATATAATAAAGTTCATACTGACGTGCTTGTGCCGCAAGTAACATAGCAAAGCTTGTATCTTTTTTGATATGGATGTGCTCGATGGGATCCATAATGATACCGAGTTTAATCATGAGAAGACTCCTTAACCCAGATCGCCAAAGCGAAATTGTAATGCCGTAATGGCTGTTAATGCTGCAGTTTCTGTACGAAGTACACGGGGACCGAGTAAGACTTCGGTGAATCCTGCTGTAGTAGTTGTCTGTATTTCTTCATCGGTGAGTCCGCCTTCAGAGCCAATAAGTAGTCGCACTTTAGGCTGAGGTAAAGTCAGCTCATTGATTCCTATATTCGCCCGTGGATGTAAGGTGATTTTGTAGGCATCATCGCTTTCTTGACACCATTGTTCTAAGGTCATCGCAGGACGCACTTCAGGTACGATATCTCTTCCAGATTGCTCGCAAGCGCTGATGACAATCTTTTGCCATTGCTGAATTTTTTTGGCTAAGCGCTCTCCACTGAGTTTCACGCCGCAGCGTGTTGAGAACAAAGGAGTGATGCACTGTACACCCAGCTCAACGGATTTTTGTAAGGTAAAATCCATGCGATCTCCTCTGGAGATGACTTGCCCTAAATGCAAGTGAAGAGGGGACTCGTTTGCAGCAAGGTGTTGACTCTCGACGAAAACACGGACAGATTTTTTACTGACCTCAACGATACGACTAGAAAAGTGGTGTCCTTGGCCATTAAATAAAATTAAGGCATCATCAGGTTGCATGCGTAATACACGCAGAATATGGTGGGTCGGTTCGGGGTCGAGCTCTAGTGTTTGGTGTTCATGGAGTTCACCTGCATGGAAAATTCTAGGTATACGCATGCTGTATAGTATCTGCTGAAATAAAAGGATGCCTTATCATACCAAGATGCTATGTACTTTGCACCGTATTATCTAAAGACACTGAATGAAGATGAAAAAAGAGCAAGCAAGATATTGCGCATGGAGGGCTATAAAGAAGAAAAAGGGTTGCTTTACAACCCTTTTATCATAAGTAAAACAGATTAAACGGATAAGGTTTATTGACTTTTTAGCACATAGTTTGTAGGCTTTTTGATTGATTTTCCGCTCACTTTATACCAGCGCGTTACGTAAGTATGACTCGTTTTGAATTGAGACGGTGTCTTGATTTTGATATTGAACTTTTTCTGTATCATATCGAAAAACTGCTTATAATGCTGTAGACGATGATCTGTTTCTGTTTGTAAATCTTTTCGAGTCACTGTTGTCATAACAGGCTTTTTAGGTGATTCGATGCGCACTCTTTGAGTTTGCTTAGGTTTACTGGGTACAGCCATTCTGAACAAGCCATTCTCTGGTATCTTCGGTCCTTCCGCTTTAGTATCAGGCTGCTGTGTTTGAACATTAGAGTTCGGACTTAAGCTTTGCTGATCGCGCTGAACACGACTTTGACCTTTCGTCACTCTAATTGTAATGGTACGTTCTGTTGTTCCTGAATTGGACTGCAATGTAATAATGATCTCCCCCTTTTTGTTGTGGTTTAAAATCACAGCAACTTTACCTGAATCCAAGGTTCCTCCGTACTTAGGTGCTTTTTTTGTACCATATCTGCTAATGGTGTTATCCTTGTAGTGATACTGTTGTAATGATGTATCGCTTGCATCTTCAGCTTCAAGTATGAGCAAGGTGTTATGAGCAATGCCTGTCATATTGACATCAACTATAACATTGCCTTCATTATCATTGCTGATCTTTGTGCGTTTTAAACCTAGTCTGACTCGCTTTGGACTTTTTTGAATGAGTTTTTTTACTTTCAAGGGATTTTTAGGTGGTTCTTGTGCAAGATGAAGTGCGTCCTCTTCTATATCTGCATCACCCTCGATAGGCTCAGATGTTGTACTTGGCTGTTCTGTGGGTGCCCTGTTAATCAATTCAGGCTTAGTTTCAGTAACAGTAGGTACTTCAGGTGCTTCAGATTGAGCGGTAGCCTGTTGATTCTCTCTATCTAACACTGTGTGATGCTGGTATTCGCTCATAATAGTATCATTTTTGTTTAGATCTGCCTGTCTTGCGTTAGGGCCTATATTCATACTCTGATAAATCGAAGCGTTTTGGCGCACATCTAAATTCATGTTGATTAAGTTTTGAACTGTTATTTGACCTGTTAACACTTGATTGAATATTTCAATCCAGTAGTCGGCGGTAGGGTCAAGTTGCTCTTCTTTAAAGTTGTTAAACTTGATCAAGTAATTTCGCGTGTTACGCAGATTATCTTGAGGTTGACCATAATCTTTATTGAGTAATATGCCACTTTTTAATAACTCAGGTCTGAGTGAGGCATAACGTAAAAAAATATTTAAAGATATATTGTTGAGTTTTTTAGATAAAGCGTAGGTTTGATTTTTTTTATCTTGAGCAGTATTTTTTTGTTCAATTAAAGCATTGATCTTATTTTGCACTATATTGAAGTCTTGTCTAGACGTATTGATGTTTTGCTCAATAGATTCAATATTTTGTTTTAAAGTCTCCATCTTCTGCTTTAAATTATTTGCTTGCGTGAGTATATTGTTCTTTTGATAAAAAGAAGCAGTGTACCGATTTAGATAATGATAATAACTCCAAGATGCTGTGTTGAATTGATTTACGAGAGCATTACGGTTTGCGTGCAGAGCTTGACGTTGTGTATATAAAGGTTGAAGCTTCTCATATAAAGGTTTGAGCTGATTATCTAAATTTTTTATAGTGTCTATAAAAGGTTGAAGTGTCTTTATATCTGGAATATAGATTTTTTCAATTGTTGAACTGGCCTTGACGGCTGATTCAGCTTTTAAAGCCCATATAGTTTCTTGAGATAACGCCACTGTATCAGAAGAGATGTCCTGATAATCGGGATGTTGTGCAAAATAAGATCGAACTACCTTTTGTAAAAATTCAACATTATTTACATGATCTTGTACACCTAAAGCTTGTCCATTGCAGGTGCTATGAGGTGAACTGAATCTGAAGCTATCGAGAGCAGGAATTATTTTACCATCTTGTTTAGGATGATAGGCCATAAGCGTATAACAAGGTAACAAGTTACTATGACGTGTGACATAGCCTATATTTTCACCATGGTTCATGGTGTTATACTCACGTTCTAATTGCTCTTGATCATGCCGGCTACCTAAATTATGGCCTGCTTCATGTGCAAACGTACCTGTTGAACTTGAAGACACTTGTGATATATACCGGCCATCGACAGATAATTTAAGGTTCGGTAGTTCATTCACATTGTGAAGTATCTTTTTTTGAGCATGACTATGATAGTAATGATCATGCGTTTCACCCACGTCATAAGTGTTGAACGTAGCTATGCCGTTTGCGCCAAGAAGTGTGTCAGAAAAGTAACTGATCATATTGATATCAGTTAAGTCAATACCTTTATATTCTAACTTATGATGAAAAGCATGGTTTTCGATCGTACTTAAGACAGTAGATGCATATTCTCTAGTATATGAGATTTGATTTAATTCTTTTTTAAATGGCGTACCACAGCTATCAAAAGAGGTATACTCTTGGGTTCTTTCGTGCCATTTTATATCGACTTCATTTTTTCTCACAGATTGAAATTGAGCAATATTGAAATGTAGATTGATATGATCTGTCTGGTAAGCATAGTTTGCTCGATCGATCTGAAATTGAATCATATCTCGAATTTCAGTTTGGGTTTTACAATATTCTAGGCTTTGAGGGTATAGAGCCAATATATTAATGTTTTTGAGCATCACAGGGTGTGCCGCATAAACATGATTTGTGAGGTTTAAAATTAGGTACAATCCTGCAAGAATTGTCAATTTTTTATTATGGTGAAACATAGATCTTCCTATAAGAGCTGTTCTTAATATCTTATTATTCACACATAAGCTAACAGAAAAATCACTTCTATTTTGTGATTTAAATCGCACTTTTTAAAAAATCTATTAAATACATAAATAAAAAATCAAATGCGAGAACTTTTATTTATTTTTCAAGTCTAATTCGGTTTTTATTTTATTTTATCATTAATTAATAAGGCTAAAAAATTAAAAACATTCTTTATTAAAGAAGCTTTTTAAAGTTGCTTTTTTTATTGAGTTTTATTTTTTTTGGAAAATATAATGAACTTTTTAGAGTAGTTTTCTCCCTTTGTATTGAAAGTGATAAAGTTTGTTTTTAAACCTCTTTGTATAGGTACATAAAATTCACCTTATTCATTTAATGACTTAATTATTGATGAGTGCACTTTAATTTTCAAATTTCTCATTACGGAATATTAAAAATTATTTATTTCATATTGATTTTTATTATTTATTTTAAATGTATCCATTATTTTCACATGTAGGTTAAAATATTTCTTTTTATTTTGCATATTGATCTGAATTACCATTTTTTCAGGTTTGTCAACATGAACTATAGAATCACTTAGTAAATGGCTGACTTTTAAATTAAAAGCTCTTTTTTCAGGTTAATTTGATGGATGCTTAGATATATATCGCTGCGCGATAAGCTGTGAGGTGCTTGGGTTACTTGGCCTAGAAATTGATAAGTCCGTTTGAACCACTGCTGCTGGGTGCGAGATAAGCTCTGGTGCGAGATAGACTGGCTTTATGTGACCCAAATCATCATTCAAAATGCCTTTTAGGTTTTTTTACCTTTTTGCACCAGTATAAAGCCTTTACTCCAGAGATCAGCTTGTAATCATGAATCGTTAAAGTGTTAAATTACTCTGGAGCAAGTTTCGTGAATTTATACAGAATATATAGATAAATCTTTAAATACTTGGTTTTCTTTGTTGTTTTATAAATTTCACTGATGTAGTTCAAAGCTATTTCGGTTTCTATTTTTTCTTTATATTTAGAGTTTGAAACCATATCAATCTCGTCAAGATGAGTATATTCGCTATTGATGATTCTTCGCAGATAAGCTACATTATTTGCTACATTTTTATAGCCAATCTTACGTCCGTTACAAAATGCATGAGGATCACTAAATTGATAAGCAGGTAGTCTTATCAAGTTGAGCTTAATCTCTACAGCTGTATGCAGTGTCACGACGGTATTAAAGGTAAAATTAACTTTTTTATGCCTGTTAAAATAACCATAGTTGTCGTATTTTTCTAAATGGAAACCGCAGATTTTGCTTATCTATTTTGATAGCAAGTCTATTATGCAGAGATCCAAAATTATGTGCAGCTTCATGTGTAAAAATAATACTTTCTGATTTATGGAAATAAGGTTTATAAGTTTTTGATATTATTACTGGAACTTTATTTAAAAGCTGCTCTATGAAATGGTCTATATCTATATCTTGTTTTCTGAAGCTGACAACATTATGCAAATAGCGCGTATTTGAAAAAGCTAATACATTAACTTTTATTGCTGTTTTTGTTTTTGTTTCATTTTCGTTTTCCTGAACTATATTCATTACTATTAAATTTAGTAAAACAAATAAAAATATTATATGTTTATTTATATTCATAATTTTATCTAATTGATAATGGATAAATAAAATTATCATTTTGTTTTTTATATGTGATCTGCTTCTTGTTTTTATGAATAATAAATTTATATAAAAATAAACATGTTTTTAATATGAAAAATAAGATTTTTTTAAATTTCTATTTGTGGCATTTAATCTATATCTGTTGTGTTTTTTTATTTTATGAATCATGGGAAAACAAAAATAAAGATTCCCAAAATGCTATTGAATAGTGGGTTGAATGTAAAAAGTGCCCAATTTTTGCTTATGCTTAGTAAGAGGTGTGATTGAGAGGACTGTGACGTCATGATGCCGCAACAACATGCTTTAGCTCTTGATGAGCGGTGCAAGAGATGAACCTTAAAGATATAAACTTGAAAGAAATCAATTTTAAAGACATGACGGTAAAACAAAAAGTAGCCGTATTTTCTTTTGTTTTACTTTTGCTTGTTACTACCTTTGGACTCTTGATTTCTTTTTTTATGAGTGATGATGATTCGGATCAAAAAATATCGGGTATTTCTATAATGGATATCGATAGTGAGGTGCGCCCTCAAGATGATTTTTATCATTTTGCTAATGGTGTATGGCTCGATGATATTGATTTGGATGATGAAGAGATGTTTGTTGATATCTTCTCAAAGCTTAAACAGCAAGCATTGATGGATGTGAAAGCTTTAGCTGAAGAGCAAATTGAAGCAGATAAATGGCCTGAGGTATTACAAAAAAAATATCAGCAACTTCATCAGCTTTATTTGTCTTTTATGAATCAAGATGTACGAGATACACTTGATTTTCAGGTGTTACAAAAAGAACTGGATGAGATCGATAAAATTAAAAATCACCGGCATATTTTTACCTATTTTGCTCGGCTGCATATGCTCGGTGCAAAGACACCTATTTTGGCTTATGTTGCAGTAGACGAAAAAGTGACGTCAAGATATAGGTTGCATTTATGGCAATCGGGATTGGAGTTACCTGACCGTGATTTTTACTTGAGTCAACAGCAAAAGTTTATTGATTTACGCATCTCTTATTTATCTTATATGGAAGCGGTATTTAATGAGCTAGGAAGTACACATCCAGATGAAGATGCGAAAGCGGTATTAACTTTAGAAATGCGTTTAGCTACAACTCATGTTAAATCGAAAGCGAATCAAGAACCTAGTGATTTATATCATGTCTTGAGCTTGAAGCAGCTCAATCAGCAAATGCCTCGCATTGATTGGAAGCGTTATTTTTCTCAGTTAGGAGTGCCTCAAACGGACAAAGTAATCATGAGTCAGCCTTCTTACTTCAAAGCATTACAAAAATCTATTAATCAAATCTCAATATCGGATTGGAAGGTGTATCTTAAGTGGAAACTGGTGAATGCTTACGCGCCTTACTTACAAAGAGAAGTGGCTCAACGTTATTATCGATTTTATGAGATAGATGTTTTAGAGCATAAAGAAGAAAAGCCAGATTGGCAAAGAGCTGTTGAAATGATCAATGAAATGATGGGGGAGACAGCAGGTCAAGTTTATGCTCAAGCGTATGGCGACAAGCAGGCTATAAGTATGGTTGAAGAAATGGTGCGTAAGATTAAGCAAGCTTATATTAAAAGGTTGCGTAAAATATCTTGGCTGACACCACAGACACGTAAAAAAGCACAGCAAAAGATCTCAAGTTTAACTTATCAAATCGGTTATCCGACTAAGTCTCAGGATAATGCTGATTTAGCGTTAGATGAAACGACTTTGGTTGAGAATATAAAGCTTCTACATCAAGCTGAATTCAAAAAGCAGCTCGCTTTACTCAAGCGTTCACATAAGTCTGAAGACTGGCTGATGAAGCCACAAGAAGTAGAGCTATATTATTTACCCACTAAAAACGAAGTGATATGTCCAATGGCTTTACTTAGGCCGCCTTTGTTTCATACACAAGTCGAAGCTGCTGCTAACTATGGTGCAATAGGGACGTTGCTTACTCGACAAATCAGTTATAGCTTAGGTTTTCAAGGTGCATCCTTCAGAGAGAAAGGTCATTTGCGTAAATGGTGGAGCAAGCAAGACTATAAAAAATTTAATAAAATGAGAAAGCCTTTGATTGCACAATATAATAATTTTTCTCCCTTGCCGGATACACAGGTTAATGGTCAAGCAACTTTAGATGAAAATACTATTGATGTGATGGCTGTTACGATCTCATATCTTGCGTATCAAGATGCTGAAATAGAGCATAAGGGTGGCTCTATTGATGGCTTTAATGCAGAAGAAAGGTTTTTCTTGAGCTATGCGCAGATGTGGCGTCGTAAAGAGCAAGAGTCTTACTTGAAACAACATCTATTGTTTGATCGTTATGCGCCTGCGAAATATCGCGTTAATGGTGTGTTATCTCACGTAGATGCTTTCTATCAAACTTTTGATGTAAGGAAAAAAGATCAACTATTTTTACCGAAAGATAAAAGAATTAAACTCTGGTAATGATTGAGGTTATGTCTTCCTGCTTTACTCTATGTAAAAACAGCGAGACCTAAAAAGTAAGATCAAAACAAGATTAAAACAAGATTAAAAAAGTGCTCTTGTTAAAGAGCACTTGAAAGAGAAGCACAATGAGCTTTATAAACCGGCATCGCCGCGAAGCTTATCGGCCATATCTGTTTTTTCCCAAGGAAACTCATCACGGCCAAAGTGACCATAAGCTGCTGTAGGCTGATAGATGGTATTGTTTAAGTCGAGCATCTCAATTAAGCCATAAGGACGTAAATCAAAGCGTTTTGCAACAATTGCTGCAATCTGATCTTCAGGAATTTTATGGGTTCCAAAAGTTTCAACACTGATAGACGTAGGCTCTGCAACACCAATAGCATAAGAGACCTGGATTTCGCAACGATCAGCCAAGCCTGCTGCAACGATATTTTTTGCAGCGTAACGACATGCATAAGCTGCTGAGCGATCGACTTTAGAAGGATCTTTACCTGAGAATGCACCACCACCGTGGCGAGCCATACCGCCGTATGTATCAACGATAATTTTACGTCCTGTTAAGCCACAGTCACCGACAGGTCCACCGATAACAAAGCGTCCTGTTGGGTTGATGAAGTATTTTGTTTTGTTGCTGAGCCATTCGCTTGGAATAGTAGGCTTGATGATTTCTTCCATCACGGCTTCTTTTAGATCTTTTTGATCAACACCTTCTTGGTGTTGCGTAGACAGTACAATGGCATCAACACCGATAATTTTGTGATCTTCATAAACAAAAGTAACTTGGCTTTTAGCGTCAGGACGTAGCCAAGGCAATGTACCGTCTTTTCTGACTTGAGATTGGCGGTGCATCAGTTTATGTGCGTAAGTGATTGGAGCTGGCATGAGCACAGAAGTTTCGTTACTTGCATAACCGAACATTAAACCTTGATCACCTGCGCCTTGTTCTTTCGGATCACCGCGATCAACCCCTTGGTTGATATCTGGAGACTGACGACCGATAGAGTTTAAAATAGCACAAGAGTGTGCATCAAAACCCATTTCAGAGCTATTATAACCAATGTAATCAATGGTCTCACGCACTACTTTTTCGATATCGATAATAGCAGATGTCGTTTCTTCACCTGCAATCAGTACGAAACCTGTTTTGACGACTGTCTCACAAGCAACGCGTGCCATTTTATCTTGTGCCAAGATGGCATCTAAAATACCGTCAGAGATCTGATCGGCAACTTTATCAGGATGCCCTTCAGATACAGACTCAGAAGTAAATGTTAATTGCGACATAGTGACTCTCTCTTATATAAGCTAATAATTGTTAATGGCATATCTTTTTAATCATAATGTAAAAAGTGTAGACGTGTCCACATCTAGACGTCTATACATCTTGAGTGATAAGTATATTTTTTAGATTTAATCTCATTAAAAATTTGAATTAGTTATGCTTTTTGAAAAAATAAAGGTTGTCATTCTTTTTTGAAGAATTGGATTGATCATTGCGCCGAGCTTTGGGACAATGCGCTTATTGTTTTTTTTAAACATCAGGAGAAATTATGCCGTCTCGTCAAACCTTAGCCCACGCTGTTCGTGCCTTGAGCATGGATGCGGTGCAAAAAGCCAAATCGGGTCATCCAGGAGCCCCGATGGGCATGGCTGATATAGCCCAAGTTTTATGGTGCGATGTACTCAAACATAATCCAACTAACCCTCATTGGATTGATCGTGATCGATTTGTACTTTCTAATGGTCACGGATCCATGTTGCTTTACTCTTTATTACATTTATCAGGCTATGCGGTCAGTATGGAAGATTTAAAGAACTTCCGTCAACTGCATTCAGCTACACCAGGTCACCCAGAATATGGCTATGCTCCAGGTGTTGAGACAACAACAGGGCCTTTAGGTCAAGGTATCAGTAATGCTGTAGGTATGGCTATTGCTGAAAAAACTTTGGCTGCGCAGTTCAATCGACCCGCACATCATATCGTTGATCACTATACCTATGTATTCATGGGCGATGGTTGCCTCATGGAAGGTGTGTCACATGAGGCTTGCTCTTTGGCCGGTACTTTAGGTTTAGGTAAACTCATTGGCTTTTGGGATGATAATGGAATTTCCATCGATGGTCATGTTGAAGGCTGGTGGACAGATGATACAGTTCAGCGTTTTCAAGCTTATGGATGGCATGTGATTGCCGATGTAGACGGTCATGACTCTGAAGCTGTGGCTGAAGCGATACAACAAGCTCAAGCCAATACAACACAACCTACTTTAATTTGTACCAAAACCGTGATAGGTTTTGGCTCACCGAATAAAGCCGGAACGCATGATTGTCATGGCGCACCTTTAGGTGATGATGAGATTCAAGCAACACGCGACGCGCTAGGTTGGTCACATCCTGCTTTTGAAATACCTGAAGATATCTATGCGGCTTGGTCTGCAAAAGATCGGGGTGCTGAGCAAGAAGCTGCTTGGAACAAACAGTTTTCTGCGTATGCACTAGCTCATCCAGAGCTTGCGGCAGAATTTAAGCGTAGAATGCAAGGTGATTTACCTGAAAATTGGCAGCAAGAAGTCAATCAATATATTGAACAGCTACAAAGTGAGCCTGCTCAGATCGCAACCCGCAAAGCATCGCAAAATGCTTTAGAACAGTTTGGTCAGATTTTGCCTGAGTTTTTAGGAGGTTCAGCTGATTTAGCGCCTTCCAACTTAACTATGTGGTCAGGCTCTAAGCCTTTAACTGCGGAAGATGCATCGGGTAACTACATTCATTATGGTGTGCGTGAATTTGGTATGTCATCGATTATGAACGGTATTGCTTTACATGATGGTTTTATCCCTTATGGTGCAACCTTTCTCATGTTCATGGAGTACGCACGCAACGCTGTGCGCATGGCAGCACTCATGAAGCAGCGTAGTATTTTTGTTTATACGCACGACTCTATCGGTTTAGGTGAAGATGGTCCAACGCATCAACCTGTTGAGCAAATAGCTTCTTTACGTTACACACCAAATATGACGACATGGCGTCCTTGTGATCAGGTTGAGTCAGCAGTCGCTTGGAAAATGGCCATTGAGAAAAAAGATGGGCCAACCAGTCTTGTTTTTTCTCGTCAAGGTTTAGTGCAGCAAGCGCGTGATGCGCAGCAGCTCAAAGATATTGAACGAGGTGGGTATATTTTAAAAGACTCAGCGCAACAACCTGATCTGATCTTAATAGCTACAGGTTCAGAAGTGGAATTAGCCATACAAGCACAGAGCCAGTTGCTTAAAGATGGATATCAGGTGCGCGTGGTATCTATGCCAAGTACAGAGATGTTCGATCAGCAAGATCAAGCTTATCAAGAACGTGTTTTACCACGAGATATTTCAGCTCGATTAGCGATTGAAGCAGGCATTCAAGATTTTTGGTACAAATATGTTGGCCTTAAAGGTGATGTCTTAGGTATGAAAACCTTTGGTGAATCAGCTCCTGCAGCGGATTTGTTCCGTCATTTTGGCTTTACTGTCGATCAAGCTGTAGCGAAAGCAAAACGACTTTTAACCGCTTAAATCTTGTAAAAATGAAGATCAACTTTGTTGGTCTTCATTTGTTTTAGGAATATATTCATGATTCGCGTCGCTATAAATGGATTCGGACGTATTGGACGCTCTATTGTCCGAGCGCTTTACGAAACATCTTGTACTGAAAAAATTAAAATTGTAGCCATTAATGATTTGGCTCAGCCTGAAGCCATGAAGCACTTATTAGAGTACGATTCAACGCATGGTCGATTTGATCGCTCTGTGACTTTAAAGCAAGGTCAACTATGTATTGATCAAGATTGTATAACCCTTTTGCATGAAGCACATCTTGATCGATTACCTTGGCGAGATTTAGAAATAGATTTGGTTTTTGAAGCCACGGGTATGTTCAAAGAGCGTAAACAGATAGAGCAACACGTGCAAGCAGGTGCGCGTAAAGTGCTGGTCAGTCATCCTGCAACGCCTGATGTGGATGCCACGATCGTATATGGTGTGAACCATCAGCTTTTAACAGGACATGAGACAGTCGTGTCCAATGCATCTTGTACGACCAATTGCTGCGTCCCCATCCTTGAGCTTTTGCATCGTACATTTGAAGTGGAGCGCGGTGCAATGACGACCATTCACTCTTTTATGAATGATCAGCAAGTGATCGATAGTTACCACCCCGATTTACGTTTAACACGTGCTGCGAGTCAATCTATTATTCCTGTGCAGACCAAATTAGCACAAGGTGTGGAGCGTATTTTACCCGAGCTTAAAAATAAGCTTGAAGCCATAGCTGTGCGTGTTCCAACCATGAATGTGACGGCAATGGATGTGTGCTTGACGCTTAAAAAATCCGTCGATGTGCAGAGTATAAATGAACTGTTGCAGCAAGCAGCGCATGACAGACCAAGCATTATAGGTTTTACTGATGCACCTTTAGTTTCGGTTGATTTTAATCATGATCCGCGTTCGGTGATTGTAGATGGCACGCAAACTTGCGTCAGTGATGCGCATTTAGTGAAGTTATTGTTGTGGTGTGATAATGAATGGGGTTATGCAAACCGTATGCTCGATACAGCACAACAGATGTTTGCCCAAAAAGGATAACCTGATGCACTGTATGAAAGATATCGACTTACGTCATAAGAAAGTATTGATTCGTCAAGACCTTAATGTACCTATTTATGATCATAAAATTATCAGTGATGCGCGCTTAAGAGCTGCTTTGCCTACGGTGATTCAAGCTCTTGAGCAAGGTGCACAAGTGATATTAATGTCGCATTTAGCTCGCCCTAAAGAAGGGCAATGGCAAGAAAAATATTCGCTTTTACCTGTGGCTGATTATTTATCTAAGGCTCTTGATAGAGAAGTGCAACTTGTACGCGATCTGGATGAGGTGCCTTCTACAACGCAGAGCGTTATTCTACTTGAGAATGTGCGCTTTAATGTTGGTGAAAAAGAAAATGATGATGCACTTGCGCAACGTTATGCACAGTTGTGCGATGTATTTGTGATGGATGCTTTTGGTTCAGCGCATCGTAAGCAAGCTTCGACTTATGGTGTGGCGCGTTATGCACCTGTGGCGTGTGCAGGTCCTTTGCTTGAATCTGAATTACATGCATTGTCTCAAGCTTTTCAACAGCCGAAACGACCTGTGGTTGCTCTTGTAGGAGGCTCTAAAGTTTCGACAAAGTTGCATGTATTAGATGCTTTAGCTGATCAAGTTGATACGCTGATTGTAGGCGGTGGTATTGCTAATACCTTTTTAGCTGCTCAAGGTTATCAAGTCGGGAAATCTTTATATGAAGCTGATTTACAAGATGCAGCAAGAGCGATTCAAGCTAAGACCTATGTGCCTTTGCCTATCGATGTTGTGGTGGCCCAAAGTTTTGCAGATGAAGCGACAGCTATGGAAAAAACTGTTGATGCTGTGACCGATCAAGACATGATTTTAGATTTAGGTACGCAAAGCACAGCGCAGCTTGAAACGATTTTAAAAGAAGCGGGAACTATTATTTGGAATGGTCCTGTTGGCGTATTTGAATTTCCTGCTTTTTCTCAAGGCACAGCAAGGCTCGCTCAAGCGGTTGCATTAAGTAAAGCTTATTCGATTGCCGGTGGTGGGGATACCTTAGCAGCCATGGATACCTTTAATGTTGCGGATCAAATCAGTTATACTTCGACAGGCGGAGGTGCATTTCTTGAGTTTTTGGAAGGCAAAACCTTACCTGCTGTTGAAGCGTTGATGTCTTAGCTTAAGAAAGCGTTTCAATACAAAATTTTTGAAAATAAAAAACACCTATTTAAAAAATAGGTGTTTTTTTAGGTCGATATTAGAGCAAAACTCTAAGGTTTTACTTTGAATTAGGTGTGAAGTACAAATCATCCATCTCAGGTGGTAAGCTTGGATAAGCAGTGATCAGTCTGAGTCGGTTGCCTTGGAGTTCACGGAAATTATTTCCTGCTGAATATTCAAAAACCAATGTCACATGGGTTAAGTTATCAACACGTTCACCTGACGCATTAAAACCATGACCGATAGAGTGCCCGAGATCATGGTGGATCACAAGTCGATTTAGCGCGCCTCTATCAATCAGTTCTTCGCCTAGATTTAACCCAGTGAGTCGATGTTTATTGAGTAGATCAAACTTTTTAAGTTTCACCTCATGATTTAATGTGGTGTATAGCGTCCTGGATGCGGACTTCATTTTAGCTCGAATTTCTTCAGGTGACTTATTCTCCTTAACGAGTCTTTTTCTTAACTTATTGAGCTTCGCTGTGACTTTGTATTTTTCATAATCATTACGAAACTTGACCATGTCGCTACGAAACTTTTGTGCTCGTTCTAAATGTTCTTCAGGAATACTGTGGAAAAAGCGATTGGTTAAATCGAAGTAACCATCTATTTCAGTATGATTGGCAGTTAATGCGCTTTTAATCGCTTCTTTAGCTGTGTGGGTATCTACTTCAATTTGCGCTTCTCTGCTTAAGTGAATATACCCTGGCTCATTTTCTGTACTAAAGCGTGATGCGAAGCCTATATCTTCTTCTTTCAATCTTTTAAGTAAGTCTTCATCGGTGATACGAATATGCCTCTGGATTGCGTGATAGGTCTCATCATGATTGCGTATAGAAGACGCATCACCGCTAGAATGACCTGTGCTAGAGGCATCACCACTCCCTCTTTCAAAGAGATCTTCTTCACTGTCTACAGACGTACCACCTGCATCTGAATCAGTACGATTTAAATCGTCTTCGACATGGGTATGATGTTGACTCTTGCCATGATATATGTTGTCGCCGAAGCTATCATCGCCTGCCCATGAACTTGTATCGGTGTTAGAGCTTTGCGTTGAATGCATCGATGAACTTGTATCGGTGTTAGAGCTTTGCGTTGAATGCATCGATGAACTTGTATTGGTGTTAGAGCTTTGCGTTGAATGCATCGATGAACTTTGAGTCGATGTTGTACTCGAACCAGAAGAAATTTCTTCAAGATAGGTGACTTGGGTATGCCTGGATTGACTATCACTCCACACTTTACCTTGCTCAGAGCCAGCTTGTGTCCAATGTTCACTACCTGCTTTGTTTAAATCAGGATTATTCCTTGGACCATAAACTGGGTTATTGCTGGTTAAAGCATCAACGTGTCGATCCGTGAACGTTCCTCCTGGAAGAGGAAAGTCAAATGCGGTCAGGCCACCTTGATGATTTTGAGTAATTAAAGTAGGGCTTACTCTTGGTGAAGCTTCTTTGATCACCCAAGTTTTATCAAATCTATTGTAGGTTACAAGCCATTTATCCGATTTTTGCAATGGACTGGCGGCGAGGAAAAACTGACTTTTTGATCCAATATACTCAGGAGCTGAACTGAAACGATGTTGTGAATCAGGTACGACGCCGTAGTATTGACCATTTATTTGTACAGCATAGAAGTTATCTGCGTTATTGTATTTACGAACGGTAGGTAACTGATCGGGTAATAATCCATGGTGTAAAGGTGTAAAGTAGCGCTCATCTGTGACGGCTTGAGATGGTAAAAAAGAGTATTTCAAATCTTGAACTTGATCACCATTAAGTCTTAAACCACGTCCAAAGCTTTTTCCTGTATGCGGGTTGGAAGGAAAGAAAACACCATTTTTGACATCTCCTGCATTATAAGGCATGTATGCGTAGCTTTTGAGCTGTACGATATCAATATCTCGACCATCGAGATCTCGGTAAGTTTTGTATATACTCTGAGGATCATCCGCATCAATCTTATGAGAAGAATCCATAGCGAGTTCACTTAAAGTCCAGTTGGATTCGCTGCGCTCAAAGTCTTTTCTTGAAAGTTTTTTGTTGGCTATTTTTTCTAAATCAGAAGCTAAATCAAGTGTAGATTTATGTTTTTTTTGAGATGCAAAATATTGAGAAACATCAGCAAAGCATGCACTATTACTGTTAGATATTGAACGCCGTGAACGACCAGAAAACGTTTTGGGGCAAATAGGCAGGTTAATCTCATCCTTCATTTTTTTAGCTATCCTTTTTAATCCTTTTTTGCCCAATCGAAAAGTTTTAGATGCTAATGATGTTATCGAATGAACCATACCTATGCCAAAAGGATCAAGTTCTTGTCCTATAACGACCATCATTTTGTAAAGCTCTTGGCTAGGTCTATTCAAGCCCTTTAAAGCCTCTGCTGCGTTAACTTTTAGGTTTTTGCTCGTGACTCGGTTTACAGCTTTACTCATTTTGCGTCTCAAGCTTGATTTGATCGCAGCTCTTGAGGCTGATCTTAAAGTTTGGCGCATTCCTGATACGGCAAACCTAGCGGCTTGTGTGCCAATTGGGATAATCATCATTGCATCGAAGATACCATTTAAAATAATACCTGGAACATCTTTTTCTTTGATGGAACGATGTAAAGCAACAAAGGGTACAACTTTTTCGAGCAGACCATACATATATCGTTCATGAGCTGTTTGATGGTAGTAATAATGATTGTAAAGATAATCATAATGTTTATGAAGCAAATTATCTAATGCTGTTTTAATGCTATAGTAGTTTACACCGCCTTTTTGATGCCGATGGAGGTGGTTGACTTTATCTGAGTTGCGCACCCTATTTGAGTCTTTAAAAGAGTAGTTTTTTTCATAAGGTATACTATCTTCAGCTTTTTCCATATTTGTGCTGAGAAAGAATAAATTCATATTCGACTGAGAATAAGAGATAAAATTGAGCTCTGCTCTCTCTCTTTTCTGATAATCGGTCATATTAGAGACATCTATGTCAGACAGTAAGTCGATTTCCTGTATAGCGATGTCTTCATTCCAAGTGAAGGATAATGCATAGTAGCTATCATGCATAGGAATGATGATAGTCATACCACCGTGTGCTAAGCCTTCTTTATCATAGTCCCATCCTCTTTGCTCTGTATCCTTATAATCATATGATGTATATGGATAGTAAGTGCTATGGCGTGATATTTTTGCTGTATACCAGCCAGGTTGTTTACCTAATCTTGGTACATAAATAGGATATTCAGAAGATGTGATAAGAGAAGTGGCTTCATCATAACTCATCTTATAGTCAAATATGAGTTTTTTAAGTATATGATTTAATAAAATCTCAGAGGTAGCATTTATTTTGTTCTCTTTTATGCTGTTATAGTTTGCTTCATATTCTGAGCTATTGCTTTCTTCAGGTGTCAGATCGCAAAACTTGGCGGGTTTCGCGCTTGCACCAAAACTGCCATGTGAGTAAGGACATTCTTCTGGATCGAAGCCATTCTGGATACGAATTCTTCGAATCATGTCATAACGCCTTTCAATAGGCTTATTGATCACTTTGAGGCGTTCTATATATTCTTGCGGATCGTTAGCAATAAGACTTATAAATTTTGTCATGCGCTGTATTGTGCTTTCATCTTCTGGATCATAGTTGAAGAGATCAATCACGCCGTA
>MDTC01160460.1_pt1 | contig 27292 bp, 26 predicted proteins | sample 811181 | NCBI WGS metagenome assembly MDTC01 (sample SAMN05326644, study PRJNA326480) | marine metagenome | isolation source: seawater | place: Pacific Ocean: North | collected 2011
ATAATTATCTGTTCAAATGATGTTTGTTTTATTATATTTTAATTAAACTTCTTTTTATGCTTTATGATGCAATTATTATTGGCGCAGGACCAGCCGGGCTAACAGCTGCCTATGAATTGTCAGATTCTGAAAAAAAAATTATTATTTTAGAAAAAAAGAACCAGGTAGGAGGTCTTGCTGAAACCAAAGTATTTGGTGACTATAAATATGATATTGGGCCTCATAGATTTTTTACCAAGAACAAGGAAGTAAACAGCTTATTCTTAGAAATGCTAGGTGAAGATGCAATTTTAGTAAACAGAAAGACAAGAATACTTTTTAAAGGGAAGTATTTTGATTATCCACTGACACCATTAAACGCTTTATTTGGTTTAGGTATATTTGAATCTTTAAGAATAGGTTTCTCATATTTCTATGCAAGAGTAAAAAGCTATTTGAAACTTTCAAAAATTGAAAACTTTGAAGACTGGGTAGTTGATAGGTTCGGGTATAAGTTATATAGGAATTTCTTTAAAAACTACACAGAAAAAGTTTGGGGAATTGATTGTAAAGATATTGGAAAAGATTGGGCAGCCCAAAGAATAAAAGGATTAAGCCTTTCTACAGCAATAAGATTTGCTTTATTTCCAAATAGTAAAAAAAGACCAAAAACACTAATTGATGAGTTCTACTATCCAAAGATGGGAGCCGGCATGCTTTGGGAAAAATTTGAAAGTTATTTATTAGATAAAAATATCGAAGTAAGAAAGGAAGCAAATGTATTTGAGATAAAAGTAGAGAATGAAATTTATTTGGTTAGCTACAAAGATGAAATGGGTAAAATTCATAAATTAAAAACAAAAAATATTTTATTTAGCAACCCACTTCTAGAATTTATTAAAATTTTTGAACCAACTGTTCCACAAGAAGTAATTAATGCAGCAAGTCAATTAGATTATAGAAATCATATAAGTGTCCATATTACGATTGATACGAAGCTTTTTGATGATAACTGGATTTATATTCACTCTCCTGATTTAGACTTAGCAAGAATTGCAGACTTTTCAAACTTTTCAGAACATATGAGCCCTAAAGGAACCTTCCCTCTTACCTTAGAATATTTTTGCTATGAAGGTGACAAAATTTGGAATGATAAGAATGAGAACATAATTAATTATGCAATTGAAGAATTAAAAGAGATATTTGGTAATGACTTTCAAATTATTCATTCTGATTTAACTAGAAACCCCAAAGCTTATCCTGTTATAAAAACTGGATATCAAGAAAAAATAAACATTATTAGGAATTGGTTAAAAAAACAGAACAGTCTTTCTGCCATTGGAAGGTCAGGAATGTTTAAATATAATAACCAGGACCATGCAATGGCCACAGGTCTATATGCAGCAAGAAATCTTTTAGGAGTTGGCGATTATGATCCATGGATTGTAAATGTTGATGGTGAGTACCACGAGGAAGAAGCTCCAGAGGAATAAAATTATTATTTTCTATTTCTTTGTAATAATATAACCGTAATTATCAAAGCTACCGACTTCAGTTTTGTAGGAATCTTCTACTTCTTTAAATACTGAAACAATATTTCCATACTTGAGAATCTGATCCTCCACACCTTTTTTACTAGGGACTGTAAATGGATATTTTATTTTTTTATCTGAAATACCTAAGTGTTGAGGAATTTCTCTTCCTACTCCATTTGTTGCTAAAGAAGAAGTCTGTAGACCTATAACTTCAATATCTTCAGTATTAAGTGCAGTATTAGTTAGAAAAAGAGTTCTATAGTTTAGCTTAAGAAGTTTTGTTAAGTATTCAATTGGTTGAGGTGTATAACATAAAGAATAGTTAGCATAAACTATATCAAATTGATGATTTTTATCACCAGCATCTTTAATTGAAGAGAAAAATTTAAGTTCTTCATTTTCAAGATTATTGACCTTAGCTTCTTTTACCATTGACTCCGTTTCAACTATTGTCCACTTTAAATTTATAGAATCATGAAGAATTTTTTTAGCTGTAAAATAATGAACACCTGCACTTCCTCCGAAATCTAGTACTGATAAAGAACTATTTTTTGTTCCACCTGCAATCGCTATTAAAGTTCGAACAGTTCTTGCATTGCTTAAGTTATCCAGATTTATTATTTTTAAGCTATCTAATGAGTTTTTATACTGAACACTTTTTGCAACAATAACTTTAATTAATTCATCCTCTTCATAGTTGCCAGAAGCAATCTCTGCATCCTTATAAGTAGAGAATGTTGGTTGTAGCTCTGATTTAGATGATAAAATGCCAGCTTTAATTTTTTGTATAAGTCTCTTCACTTTAGATTTAATTTCCATGGTTTATAATTAATTGTATCTTATGATTAAATTTTTTGATATGAAGTTAGCGAATAAAAAAGTTAATATTAATAAAATTATTTCAAATGTTATAAGTTCATATGAGTTTTCTTTAGGAAAATACGTAGAAGATTTTGAAAAAAATTTTGCAAAATATCTTGGGGTTAAATATTGTGTAGGAGTTGGAAACGGAACGGACGGATTAGAGCTTTCACTATTAGCTTCAGGTGTAAGTTCTGGAGATAGTGTACTAACAGTTTCTAATGCAGGTTTTTATAGTTCAACAGCTATTCTATCTATTGGCGCTAAACCCGAATATGTTGACGTAAATGATGAAGATCTTTTAATAAATTTAAACTTATTTGAATCTTTTCTAGAAAAAAATAATGTCGCGGCCGTTATAATTACACATCTCTTTGGCCAGGTTGTTGATATGAAAAAAGTAATTGAAATAACAAAGAAGCATAATATAAAGGTTATTGAAGATTGTTCTCATGCCCATGGAGCATCAATAGAAGATGAAAAAGTAGGTTCTTTTGGAGATGCATCGGTTTTTTCTTTTTATCCTACAAAAAATTTAGGAGCTATTGGGGATGGTGGAGCTGTTGTAACTAATTCTAAAAAAATATATGAAAATTTACTAAGTTTAAGACAATATGGATGGAATAAAAAATATTTTGTTAAAAATGAAAATGGAAAAAATTCTCGTTTAGATGCTATCCAAGCTGCTGTATTAAATGAAAAATTAAATTTTTTAGAGACATGGAATAAGATGAGAATTAATTTAGCAAATATATATCAAGATGCTTTTTCTGACTTGCCGTTAAAGCTATTAAAAAGATCGACTCATAATGCACCGCATTTATATGTTGTCAGAACAGAGGAAAGAAGTAAATTAATTGATTATTTAAATGAAAACAAAATAGTATCAGATATTCATTATCCTATCCCGGATCATTTACAGACAATTCAGGTTAGAAAATATAAAAATTTAGACATCACTGAAAGATCTGCAAAAGAAGTTTTGAGTTTACCTCTTTATCCAAATATGCCTGAAGATAATCAAAGAAAAGTAATTGAAAAAATACGATTTTATTACGAAGGGAAGTAACTAATGGATTTAAACTCAGATGTAAAAATGATAGAACTTGAAAATTATGATTCTCAAGAAAAAAGTTCTTTGAGTGTATTAAGTTTTGAAAAGTTTGTTCCATTTGAAGTAAAAAGAATATTTTATGTAAATAATGCATTTAAAGATGAAGTTAGAGGAGAACATGCCCATAAAGCATGTTGGCAATTATTAATTCCTATTTATGGAAACCTTGATATATATTGTAACGATGGAACCGAAGAAAAAATTTATCACTTAACAAAACAAAATCAAGGCCTTATTATCCCACCGTTAATTTGGTGTAAGCAAGTTTATAAAAGTGATGAAAATATATTATTAGTTCTCACCTCAGAAGAGTATGATCCAAACGATTATATCCATGAATTTGATGAATTTATAAAATACATTGATAGAAATTAATAATTAAGCTTTAACTATTAATTTTTTAAAAAAGATTTTATATTTCTTGAAACTTTTGCAAAATTAATCTTATTTACATATAAGAAGACTTGTATTCCAATAAAAATTAAAACTAAATTAAAAGTTAAATTATTCAAAACAATATAAAAAAGAGAGTGGAAAAAATCTATCGGGTTTTCATTTAGGTTCTTAATATTAAAGAATTTAGACACTGAAGTTGTTAAGAAAATTAAAGAAACGACTTCAAATTTTTTGAAATCATAATTTTTTATAAGCAGGATTAGAGCAAATGAGAAGAAACATATTCTAAAATCAAAATTAAAATAGAGAGCTATAAAAAGAAAGCATGAAAAGAAAGAGATCTCTAAAAGTTCTTCTTTTGATGAGAATATATTTTTATTGTCATCATCTCTTAAATACAAAATGTAAATCAATATAGACAAACTTAAAGAAATTAAATAATATAGAAGACCTAAATTTCCAAAAAAATCTATATAGTTGCCATAATCAGATAAAACACCAAAAGTCCAGGTAATCCCTTTAGGATTTGCAATAAATCCTGTTTGTAGATCGTAAACGAAATATAGTACATAAGCCAATAGGTTTAGAAAAGAAATAAAAAGTGACTTCAAAAAATGTTTATAGTTTTTTTGTAAATACTCATAGATTGCTATTGAAAGTAAAAAAATAATTGGAAATATTTTAATAAGAGTAAGTAATGATAAAATTATTAATCCAAAGTTTTTATAATTTTGTTGATATTTTTTTATTGCAAAATAGCCAAGAACTAAAACAACAATATCAAAATTCATTCTCTCTACTAAAAAAGTTGTAGGCGGCGATATATAAATAAAATAAATTAATATTTGTTTTTTGTTAACATTTTTGATAAATGAAAAATAAAATATTTGAGTAATGAGAATAAAAAGAATACTAAATACATAAGATGTTATCTCAACGTTTAGTTTGAAAGCTAAAAACTCCCAAAGAGGGCCGTAATTATTATTAAAATCACAACCAGTTTTATTGCAATTTAACACAGCAAATGTGTAGTACATATCAGCAAAACGAGGACTGCCTCTATACATTCCAGATGATAAATTTTGCCATAAGCTTGTTAAGTTCATTAATGGTCCAGAGATCTGTCTTAGAAAATAATAAAATATAGGTGAAAATAAAATAATATTTATTTGAGAAGTGTCTAACTTAAAATCTTTAAAGAAATAAAAAAATATAATTACGAAAAATACTAATAATTTTGAATATAAATCATAATTAAAAATTAATAAAACAACATTCAAATATAAAAATAAATTTAACAAGTTCTTTCTAACATCTACCTCTTCTTTCTTTGCATTTAATAAAAAGAATATTAAGAATGTAAATGGGTATATTAATAAGTGAAAATCCAAAAATAATTTTCCAAAAAATAAATTGGAAAAAACAAAATAATTACTCATCATTAAAAGACCAAATAATTTTGCTGATTGTTTATTAAAGATTAGAAAGGTTATTAATGCTGTTATTACATTTAGGAAGTTAGTTAATTTTATAAATTTATAGGAAGTTCCAATGACAGATGAAATGCTGTAATGCTCTACAGGGAGATTAATTTTACTTCCTAAACATTTTATAGAATTTAAATCAGGAAGTAGGTTTATCTCAATTAGTGCAACTTCTCCCTTGATTGATAATGGATTTTTCTCTATATATTCATCTAATGTAAAATCATCAGAAAAACCAACTAAAAATTTCTCACAATAACTACTTTCGTATTCGTTACTCTGAAAATTAAAAATAACGAGATTACTTACAAGTATTAAAGAAAAAATAAAATAAAAAACAAGCTTGTTATTAAGAAGTTTGTTAGTTTTCGTAATCATTATTAAATAATTTTAACATTATAAATTTTGAAATAATGCAGTTGCACTTTAGGGAAATACATTAATAAATTTAGAAAAACTAAAAGTATTATTTAGATGATAGATGAAAGACTTTTTTGTCTAGAATTATATTTATGGAAAAGTCCTATAGTTTGTTGGCTTCAAATCACTTAAAATTAATTGAGGATTTAGAGAACAAGAAAGAAAACTTTGATTCAGTGCATTTTGATTTAATAGATAATTCATTTTGCCAAGGTCTCGGTCTTTCTATTCTTACACTCGAGCAGCTAGCATCAAATACTGATTATGTAATAGATGTTCATTTATTAGTGGAAAATCCAAATAATATCTTACAAAGAATCAATAGTTTAAATATAAGGAGTTACACTTTTCACTCTGAAACCATTTCTTCTAATGAATTTAATAAACTAGATATTACAGAAAGTAAAAAGGGGATTGCATTGTTACCTCAGACAGAATTGTCTGAACTTAAAAATTATCTTGAAACAGCAAACTTTGTTTTATTTCTATGCATAAATCCATCTCTTTCCCCCTCTGGAGATTCAATTAACCCAGTTAGCAGAGTGATTGAGTTTAAAGAATTGTTTCCGAACTTTAAAGGAGGCTTAGTTGTTGATGGAGGATTAAGAGAGGACCACCTTCAAGCTCTTGAAGATCAAGGCGTAATAAATGTTGTACTTGGTAAAAATTTTTTTTCATAAGAAAATAGAACAAAATAAATTTTTATTTACCTAGGTTATCATTATATATTAATATCTTTATATGGCTGAAAAGGTATTAGTTACAGGTGGAGCAGGATTTATAGGCCACATGTTTATCAAGCAATTAATTGATGAAACAGACTATGAGGTAATAAGCCTGGATAGATTAGATTATTCTGGAAATTTAAACCGAATATCTGACATGATGAAAGATTATGATGAAGTAACTCAAAAGAGAGTGAAAATTATACATCATGATCTCAAAGCAGAAATAAACAATTTAGTTGCTACTCAAATAGGTGATATCAGTCATTTTTTCCATATTGCAGCATCTTCCCATGTTGATAGAGCAATTGAAGATCCAATGAACTTTGTAATGGATAACGTTGTAGCAACATGTAATGCCCTTAATTTCTCGAGGTCATTAGACAACTTAGAAACCTTTGTTTACTTTAGTACGGATGAAGTATTTGGACCTGCTAAAGAAGGTACAAAATTTAAAGAATGGGACAGATACAATTCCACAAATCCATATAGCGCAACAAAAGCCGGAGGAGAAGAGCTAGCAATTTCTTTTGAAAATACTTATGATGTCCCTGTAATAATTACACACTGTATGAATGTTTTTGGAGAACGTCAGCACCCAGAAAAATTTATTCCAAATACAGTATGGAAAGCGTTAAATAATGAAAAGGTAATAATTCACGCTGATTCCAAAAAGAAGAACCCTGGGAGTAGACATTATGTTCACGTTGAGGATGTAGCAAATGCAGCTTTATTTATCATTAACAATAAAAAAGTATTAGAAGAAGCTTCAAATGATACTTATGGTGCTAAATGTACGAAGGTTAATATTGCAAGCGAATTAGAGCTAGATAATCTTGAAGTAGCAAAATTAATTGGAGAATATTTGAATAAAGATATTAACTATGAACTTGTAGATTTTCACTCATCTAGGCCAGGTCATGATCTTAGGTATGCTCTTGATGATTCAGTGCTGAAAGCAGTTGGTTGGGAGACTAAAAAGTCAAATTATGATGGATTACAAGAGGTTACACAATGGTATTCCGACAACCAAGAATGGTTAAAGTTTTAAGTAATTACTGTTTCACTTCCATCAAAGTTGAAATGTAAATAGTCAACATTCCTATAAAATTTATCATTTTTAAGTTTATAGTTTTGCCAACTACCAAAGTAAGGTCTCTCTTTATCTATGATTCCAGCTAGTGCATCAATGCCGCTTCCTATGTCTATGTAGACAGCATTCTTATAGCTAGGTAATAAGTGAGTCAATCCTGATTTAACATGCCCAACACCAAGAATGAAAATCTTTGAAGAGGTATTTTCTAATTGTTTTTTTACTTTCTCCCTTGTTTCTTTTATATTATCGCAAGCAAATTTTTGAGGTATAACTATATAGTCATTAAATTTATCTATACCAAGATATTCTCGATACTGCTCTTTGCTCATTAATTCATTAATTATTTCGATTTTTTCCTTAGCGCCAATAATTCCAATTTGATTATTAAAGTTTCTAAGCAACCATTTATTAGCTACAAGACCATATACAAATTCTCCAGGAAAATCAAAATCTATAGAAAATAATTCATTAAAATATTTTCTATTTTGTTTTACTATTTCACACATAAAATAATTGTTCTGTTTGGAGCCGTTAACAAATTCTTTATGGTTAATTCTCCAATATCCCTTGCTAAGCGCTCTATTCCCAGGTTTAGCACTTCCTTTAGGTTCTCTTTTTAGAAAGAAGTAGTCTCCATCTCCAAATTTGTAATATGATACCCCCATTTTATTTTCTACCTGCTGACTAACTAGAGACTTAAACTCTTCTAGTTTTTCTTGAAAATTAGAATATGAATCAGGACTTAAGTATTCAGGAGGAGGGTTTAAATATTTAGCTCCCTTAATTTTATATTTATTTTCCATAATTATTCAAAGTTTAAATTTAAACAAAGTCATCAAAATATTTTTTTATCCAATATATTACGTAATCAGTATCTGCTTCTTTCATAGAGGGATGAACTGGAAGTGACAAAAGTTTACCCCACTCACTGTCAGCTACTGGGTATTTTCTTTTTTGTTTTACAATTTCATGTAAGTGTAAAGGTTTATAATGTACGCTAGTGTGAATCTTTTTTGTTTTAAGATATTCAATTAAAGGATCTCTATGTTCTTCAGGAACTCTTGAACAATAATATTGTACAGTTTCGCTCCACTCAGGTATTCCTAAGATTGAACTCAGTTCTTCGTTGTATTTTTTTTGTATTTCTCTTCTTACCTCAAGGTGTCCTTCTAATTTTTTCATTTGGACTAGACCTATTGCAGCCACTATGTCAGTCATATAATATTTATAGCCTAATTCAGTAACATCATAATCCCATGTGTATCCAGGTTTACCATCAGGATCTTTTTTGTTTGTAATTCTTGAGTAAGTACTTTCTATACCAAACCAGATTAAGGACTGGAGTTTTTTATATAGTTCAAAGTCATTAGTAGTAATCATCCCCCCGTCTCCTACAGGCATTGTTTTTATTGCCTGAAAGGACCAGACAGCAACATCTCCCTTAGTTCCAGCACCTGGAACATAGCAACTATGGGCACAGTCTTCAATGATAATTCCATCATAAAAGTTTCTTATTTCATCAATAGGAGCTGGAATACCAGCCATGTTTACAGCTATGATTGCTTTAGTATTTTTTCTTAGATTCTTTTTAACATCTTCTGGGTCTATATTTAGATCATGCCTTCTTACATCAACTATATTTGTTGTACAGTTATTCCATAAAGGAATTATTGCAGTTGCCATAAAAGACATTGTAGGATTTATAACATCTGCATCTTTAATTCCAAGAGCCTTCATTACGATGTCTTGTCCATGAGAGTTGCTTGTAACCGCAACAGCATATTTTGACCCTACAAGTTTTGCAAATTCTTCTTCAAACTGTTCGACTTTTGGACCCCTCGTCCACCAACCACTCTCAATACATTCTCTGATAGCATTTACTTCTTCTTCTCCGCCAAGCGGTTTTTGTACGGATAACATTTCTTTTCTTATTTCCATGATTTACATCCTAAATAAAGTGATACTTATCTGAATTTTTTGAATCATTTTTTTTATAATAGTCGTATCTAAAAAAACCAAGAATATCTAAATGTTCACTTGCCACATTAAATTTTGTTATAAAATCATAAAGATTGCTTTCCGAATTTATCATATTTTCATCTAGGTAATCAATTCTATCTTTTGAAAAATTTATATATTCTTGCATAGTTGGTGTCTTCATTGCAAAAAACATATCATTATACATTCCCTTTTTTTCACTTTTAACTACTTCACCATTTAAATAAATAAAATCTGGATTAGACAATAGAGCATCTTTTTTAAGGTTGATTGTTTTTTCAAAAACATAAGGATTTGTAATGAATCTTCTTGCAGAAAAGTAGCAAACTTTTGCATAGTTTTCAAAATTTATATTGTTTTCTAAATGAAAAAGTTCTTTTAACTCCCCAACTCCAATATTCTTAGTTTTTTTGTTTATTGATTCTTTTGTAAACATCACATTTGTATCTTTAAGTAGTACTTTTAATTCATTATTTAAAAGAGAGTCCACATCATTAATTGTATTGTCCACAATATAAATATCAAAAATATCAGGAGCAACTCTTATTAGTTGTTTTAAACAAAAAAGGTAATCCTCTTCTCTTTGTAATATATCTTTTTTTTTAAATATTATATTCTTTCTATTCGGATGAAAAGATGCAGATGCAAATATTAGATTTTTTTCCTTCACGTTTTAATTATACTTTAAATAAGTAACTTTTTATTACATGAAAATACGTAATTAGATTCCAAGGATCTATAATAAATTTAAATTTAAATTTATAAAGAATTGTTTTTCCTTTCTCGATATTTTTAAAAACGATGTGTCTCTTATTGAGTCCAATATCTATAAAACTTTTTTGATAATATTTTGAAATATCATTAAATATACCATTTAAAAGCCAGGGTTTTTGAGCACCTGTATAGTGTATAAAATTTGATGAATTAATTATTTCAACATCTTGCTTATAAAACCTTTCAAGGATTGGGTAGTTATATGACCTATCAAGATCTAAAAAATCTCCATCAAAGAATGAATTTAATATATCTTGGTCATGTTCCTTTAGTATTTTTTCTTTAATCATTATTTTTGCTTGAGAGAGAATTTTATTTCCTGTTTCATTTTTTAACCATTTTTCATAATCAATAAATAAAACTCCGGCATTAAAATATTTACCTGAATTTAAATCAAGATTTTTCAGCATAGTGTCGTTACTCTCATTATTTGAAAAGATATAATTAACAGCTCCAACAGAATGGTTACTAGATTTAATTAGATTAAATGTGTCATTAATTTTTGTTGTTAATTCGTTCATTGCAATCACATCAGCATCTAGGTATAAAATTCTACTAACGGTATCTGGAAGATATTGATGAAGAAATAGTCGATAATAGGTAGCTTCAGTAACAATGTGCTTCTCCATTATTGGTAAATCAAAATTTTGATTTTTTTTAAATTCATAAATATTTATTTCTTCTATGTTTTCAAATTTCTTTAAATGATTAGTATGTTTATTTATACTTGCAGGGTTGTTATGTAAAAAATGAATTCTAACTTTACTTTTATAATTTTTTAAAAAGGAGTTAGCCGAAGTTATTGCTTGGATATTATAATTTTCATCAAAACAATATACTAAATCTAGAATTTCCTTATTCATATTGAACTTGATTCCAGTTCGTATTTTTGTAAGTGACGTGATTGATACTTTTAAACCAAGGATCAGGGTAAAAAATATTAGAATTTTCAGATTCACCTAAATAAGCTCCAAAAAATGAAAGACTACTATTGGAAATAATAAAGTTTTTATAATCTAACATTTTCGATAATATAGTCATGGACTTCTCGTTTGTATCATTAAAGATATTATCAGCATTTTTGTATAGCGGATCTGAAGTGTCATACTTTATTTCATCAGTAAAAATATCGTAACTTGTATTCTTTTCTTTATCTAATAAGTTATTAAAAGCATTTTTAAAATATATTTTTGGCAAGTCTTCTCCCCACTTGATATAATCTTGCCCTCTTCTTATGTGGATTAATGTTCGATTATTATTTGAGGATTGAGTTGGGTTAGTATAAAAATCATTATTTTTATTCAGAGCATTAATAAAAAAATCTTTGTCTTTCAGTAAATATTTTGGATTTTGCCAATATCCGGAAAACCTATTAATAAAATAAAATTTAGATTCATTAAATTCATCTCCTGAATTTAATTTATAAATTAAGTTAAGTTTTGAAATATATATCCTTTTTAAGAGTCCCATATTCCTACTTTTATCAATTATTTCAAAGTAATTTAAATTTCTTTTACTTGCTTCTTTAAAACCAAAATCTTTGATATTGATTTCAAGAATTCTTTTTTCAGTTCCATCTGAAAAGTCATGATTTTTAAACCACGAAGTATTAATTAGTATTTTATAGCCTGAATTTTGTAAATATTTAGCCATAGAAATTTGATGTAGCTGATTTCCTAAGCCTCCCATAATATCAACTAGAGCTATTCTTTTCATAAGTATATTATCCCTCAAAGGCATTCTATAGGCCTGTTTATCTTCTAAGATAAAAAATTTATAAATAGAAAAAAAACATAAATAAAAAGATTTACCTATGTATTCTATTAAAAATGGACAAATTTAAAAAAATATTTAAAGATGTTGTCTTTATATCAAAAATAACAAAAGTTACAAAAAAGAAGGTTCGATTAATATTATCAGTTGCACTTTCCAACGTAACCGTTCTTGCAGATATATTAATAATTTTAGCTTTTGCAAGCTTATTAAGTCCAGACCAAAATAAAGATTCAGTTTATTTTCAAATAATTTCTTTTATTCTTGATAACTTATATTTATTACCAATTTTGGTCATATTCAGAACAATCATTGTATTACTTGAAAAAATGAATATCCACTCTTTACAGTTACAAGTTGAAAAAAACTTAAAGTTACATATTTTGAATGAAATATATAAAAAAGGTAATTATTCAATTGCAGATGCCACATTTTATATAAATACATTAAGTGGTCATTTATCTTATTTTTACGGAGCACTGGCTGCTATGGCTAATGCTTTGATTCAAATAATTGTTTACTCAAGTTTCTTAATTTATGCAGATCTTGAAACTATTTCAATATTTATATTGGGTGGTATTGTTTTATATTTTCCGACTACCTTTTTACTAAAAAAAGCAAGGGTATATATGCATGATTCCTATACCTACGCTCAAGAGACTGGTAGAGATATTCAGAGAGTAATACAAAATTTATTTTTGATAAAAATCTTGAAGACTAGAGAGACTGAATTTTATAATTATGAAGAAACAGTTACAAACTTCCAAGGAGCTCAGTTTAAAAATTTAGCATATGGAACTTTGAATCATTTATTTCCAAATTTTATAACTATTTTTACAATTTCAGTTTTAATAACATTCTTTAATTTTACAAAATTTCTTACCCTTGAGTTCTTAGGTATTACCTTAAGATTGGTTCAGACTATTGGAAATGCAAATGGAACATTGAATATGCTTGTAAATTCATCTGTTCACATTGAAAAATTTATTGAATTTGAGGAGAATAAATTAGATATTAATCCAGATTATTACTCTATAAATAAAGATAATCCTTCAGCTGTTGCATTAAAGAACGTCAATTTTAAATATTTTAATTCTGATGATCTAATTTTTAATAATTTAGATTTAAGTTTTCCCAAAGGTAAGCATACTGTTTTAACAGGACCAAATGGATCAGGAAAAAGTACTTTATTAGGAATAATTTGCCAAATATATTACCCAGAAGAAGGAGAGGTGTCTCTAGGAACAGAAAAAATTGGCTATGTTGGAGTAACTCCTTTAATTATCGATGGATCTCTTAGGGAAAACCTTTTGTATGGGAATAAAAGTAATGATATAAGTGATAATGAGATGATAGAAATGTTGAAAAAATTTAAATTATTTGATGATGATAATTATGACTTATCATTTGTTATAAGTAATAGAACTTTATCATCAGGACAAATGCAAAAAATTTCATTTATAAGAGCCTTATTAGCCAATACAGAGCTTTTGCTTTTAGACGAATCTACATCAAATTTAGATACTGAAACTAGAGATCTAATTTTCTCAATATTAAAAAAACAAGATATAACAATTATTAATTCAACCCATAATCATGATGAATTCAGTTATGATAATCATGTAAAAATTGAGTATAAAGGAGAACTAAGAAATTTTACTTATATTAAATAGGTAACTGTAAACTTCTTGTTCTTTCTCGGCGATAATTTTTATCTCGTGGTTACTACTTAAGAATTCTTTAGTATTTTTTAGAATTGATGTGTTATCTTTTTTTTCAATTTCATTTATAAAGTTTGGTAGGTTATTATTTTGTAGTTCATAGAGATAGCCATTATATTCATTATTTATAATTTCATTAATCCCACTAACATTTGGAGCAATAACTATACAACCTGCAGACATAGCTTCTAATAATGCTTTTGGGTTTCCTTCATATAAAGCACTACTTACAAAATATTTATAATTAGTTAATTTATTTATTAAATCAATGTTGCTTACCCTACCTAAGAAATTTACATTTGAATTATTTTTTTTAGCTATTTCCATTAAATTTTCTTTTTCACTGCCTTCCCCATATATATCTAGCTCTAAATTTGAATTTGATATTTGCATAACTAAATGTTGAAAGTTTTTTTGTTTTTCCAATCTACCAACACTTACAATTTTGTTTATAAATTTTTTAGTTTCAATAGTATCTAACTTTTCAATCCAGTTAGGGATAATTGATATTTTGCTTTTATATTTTTTAAATTTATTTGCTAAAAAATGAAAGTCAGTTTTACTTGTAACTATATATTTATCTGAATATTTTAGAGAAATTTTAGTCAGGTATTTATAAAACAAAAGTTTTAATTTTGATGTAGACTCATTTTTCTTAAATGTTAGTAAATCATAACCAGTTCTAATCATCAGTGGATTATTAGTTAGTAACTTTAGTATTATTGCTATCCAAGCACCCCATAGTTGGTTTGTCTTTATAATTGATTTTTCAAATGTTGTTAATTTTTTAATTTTCAATGGATAAAAGAAAGATCTAATTAATTCCAAATATTTATTATTACTTTTATTTATATGTTTGTAAATTGGAATAATCTCAATATTTGGAATATAACTTTGATAATCTAAGTCAGATTCGTCACCAAAAGTAATAAATTTAAATTGAAATCCAAACTTTTCAGAAAGGTAATTGTATATTTTAATTTCTCTTTCAAGTAGCCCACTGGATTTCCAATCTTTTAAGGAAATTCCATAGGTAAATAAAATAATTACCTTCATTACGTTAATATTAACTAAGCTAAAAAGAATAATACAAAATATTTTAAATCATGAAAAAATTACTAGTTATTCATAATAAATACCAAATAATTGGTGGGGAAGACGTTGCTGTTGAAAACGAAGTAAATATATTAAAAAAACATTATGAGGTAGAAGTTTTATATTTTGATAACAAAATCAGAAATTATTTCAGTGAACTTAAGTCTCTTTTGATTCTAAAAAACTCCAAAAGCATAAATACAATAAAAGCTAAAATAGATGATTTTAAGCCTGATGTTGTTTATGTACACAACTCTTGGTTTAAAGTATCTTTAGGTGTTTTTGAGTTACTCTCAGAAATGGGTATTAGTACTATTGTCAAATTACATAATTTTAGATATTTTTGTACTAGATATTTTTCAGGTTCTGCCCATTTGGATAAAGATGATCTTTGCTTAGCTTGTGGATTTACTCAAAAGAAATTTCAATTCTTAAATAAATATTTTCAGGAATCATATATAAAGTCAATATTTGTAATTTTATATGGTAAAAAATATATAAATATCTTAAAAAAACCTAGGTTAAAAATTCTTGTTCTTACCAATTTTCATAAAAAGTTTTTAGAGAATTTAAATAACTTCAAATCAAAAATTTATGTTCATCCAAATCCATTAAATTTAGATATCCACACTTTGGAACAAAGTACAGAAAATTATTTTATTTACGCTGGGAGAGTTTCAAAAGAAAAAGGTGTGGATAAATTAATTGAAGCTTTTATTAAGACAGACTTAAAAAATGTAGATCTTAAAATAGTTGGTGACGGACCTTTACTCAAAACCTTAAAAAATAAATATAAAAATCGAAAAAGTATTAACTTTACAGGCACACTGAACAACAATGAAGTTATGAAATTAATAACTAAGTCTAAAGCAGTAGTAACTGCTACAAGGCTTTATGAAGGCCAACCTACATTACTCTGCGAGGCATCTTCAGTTGGCATACCTTCTGTATTTCCTGAATCTGGAGGGATTAAAGAGTTTTTCCCATCAGATTATAACTTTTCATATAAACAGTTTGATTATGATGATTTAGCAGAAAAATTAATAAAACTTCAAGACGGAGCTTTATCAAAACAAACAGGTGAGAAAAACAAAGATTATATTATTAATTATTTAAATGAAAAAAATTTTATTGATAATTTCAACATGATATTAAATGACCAATAATAAATTAGTTTCTGTAGTTATGAGTGCCTATAACTCAGAATCTACAATCAGTGATTCAATTGATAGTATATTAAGTCAATCGTATAAAAATCTAGAGTTATTAATTATAGATGACGGCTCTTCGGATCAAACATATGACAAAATAAAAGGATACAAAAATATTCATATTTTTAAAAATAAAAATAACTTAGGTTTAACTAAATCTTTAAACTCACTGCTTTTGGAGGCAAAAGGAGAATATATTGCACGCCAAGATGCGGATGATATCAGTCATGTTGATAGGATTAAGAAACAGGTAACTTTAATAGAAAAGTATGATTTAGATTTTTGCTCTACAAGAGCTAGAACACACCCTGGAAATAAAAATAGGCCTGGACTTACTTTCTATGCACCAACAAAATTATCAATTAAGTTTAAGAACCCTTTTATACATGGAACGCTTTTAATAAAGAAGAATATTTTAAAAGAAGTTGGTTTCTACAATGAGAAGTTTTATTATTCTCAAGATTATAAACTTATGTATGATCTTATCGAAAAGGGTTATAAGTATAAAATCTTAAAAGAACCGCTCTATAGATTAAATATTAAAAATAATATTTCTGAAATTAAAAAAACAGAACAAAAGTATTATGCAGATTGTGTCAAAAATAATGTTGAACCAGAGTTGAAGTCATGAAAGTTTTTATTAATAGGCCAAATGAAGATTGGGTAGTTGATAGATTTGTAGAAGAGTGGAATAAATATAATTTTAAGCAAAGTAAATTTTCTTTATTTGGTAAAAAAATTATTTGGATTATTGCACCATGGACTTGGAAAGAAATTCCAGTTAGTGTTTTAAAAAAGAATAATGTTTTATGCACTATTCACCATATTGACGAAGATAAGTTTGATGAAAGAGAGCTTTCATACTTTCAAGAGAGAGATCAGTATGTTGACCATTATCATGTTATTTCAAGCAAAACACACGACCAAGTTAAAAAGATTACAAATAAAGAAATAACTACAATCCCTTTTTGGGTGAATCAAAATCTTTGGTTTCAGATTGATGATAAAAAATCTTTATATAGTAAATATAATTTATCTGAAGAATCTTATTATGTCGGGTCTTTTCAAAGAGATACTGAAGGCCATGATTTAATTTCTCCAAAACTATCTAAAGGCCCAGATCAGTTTATTGAAATAGTTAAACATCTTAACAAAGAAAAAGAAAAACTAGTAGTAATTTTAGCTGGCAGAAGAAGGCAATATATTATTGAAGAATTAAAAAGAGAAAAGATTGATTATAAATATTTTGAAATGGCTAGTTTTTATGAACTAAATGAACTTTATAATTTAACAAACCTTTATATTGTATCTTCTCGATACGAAGGAGGGCCCCAAGCTATATTGGAGTCTGCCTTAACGAAAACACCAGTGATTTCAACTGATGTTGGGATAGCAAAAGAAATACTTTCTGAATCATCTATATTTGATATGTCTAACTTTAAAAGTGCAGAACCAAATATTGAAATCGCCCACAAAAATGCTCAACAATTCTTAATACCTGAAGGATTTAATATGTTCAATTCACTACTAAAGGATATTTATGAAAGTTAGCATTGGTACAAATATCAAGGAAGGTCCGTGGGGAGGAGGGAATTTATTTGCAATTAATTTAGGCTTATACCTAGTTTCAAAAGATCATGAAGTAGTTAATAATTTAGATGATGATGATATAGATATAATTTTAATAACAGAACCAAGGAAAACATCTGAGTCTTCTGCATACACCCATTTAGAGGTTAAGAATTATTTAAATTATGTTAATCCAGGAGCATTAGTAGCTCATAGGATTAATGAGTGTGATGAAAGAAAGGGCACTAATTTTGTAAATAAGTATCTTATACAGGCAAATGGTATCGCTGACTACACAATTTTTGTTAGCGGTTGGTTGAAAAAATTATATTTAGAACAGGGATTAAGTGAAAAAAACAACCACGTAATTCTAGCTGGTGCCAATAAAAAAATTTTTAACAGTAAAAATAAAGCGCTATGGAAAAATAATTCAAAATTAAAAATAGTCACACACCATTGGGGCGCAAATTGGAACAAAGGTTTTTCTATATATAAAAAAATTGATGAGCTGTTAGATGAAGATAGTTGGAAAAATAAAATTGAATTTACATATATTGGTAATTTACCTAATAAATTTAAATTTCAAAACACAAAACACATAAGCCCTCTTTCTGGGGAAGAGTTATCAAGAGAGTTAAAGACTAACCATGTTTATTTAACAGGTTCTTTAAATGAACCTTCTGGGAACCATCATATAGAAGGTGCGCAATGTGGCCTTCCTGTAATGTTTATAAATAGTGGAGGTGTAATTGAGTACTGTAAAGATTTTGGTATAGAATACAATCCATCTAATCTAGAAGAAAAACTTGAATATATAATAAAAAATTATGATGATTATCAAAAGAAAATGATTGATTATCCATTTAACTCAGACGCTATGTGTAGGAATTTTTTAGATTTATTTAAAAATATGATAGATAATAAAGATTCCATTCTTTCATCTAGAACCCAAGATAAAGGTAGTTATTTCAATGAAAAAATTTATAAAGCTAAAAGAAAATTAAATTGGTAAAAAAGATTTTCAGTTAATGATGACGTTCTTCATTGATTTATAAAAGTTTTCTGAGTTATATATTTCACTTGTAATGTTCTTCGATTTATTTGAAACATAGTTAATTAATTCTTTGTCATTCAGAACACGCCGAATTTCTTCTATCCATGTGTTTAAATTATTTTTAGAAACAAAAAAGATATTTTCATTGTTTTTAAAAAGATCTTTATCCCAAAAACCAACAGTATCAGTAATCATTACAGGGATACCCATTGACATTGATTGTAATGCTACGCTTTGTCCAGATGGTTGGTAAGAGTTCTTTATTGGGATTATTGAGAGTTTTGCTTCTAAATATAAATCTCTTAATTCTCCATCTGATAATAATTGTTTGTTCCACTGTCCTTCATATAGAGTTACATTTTTACTTTTAATTTCATTTCTTTTGATATTTGATGTTATTAAAGAAAATTCATATTCAGGAAGACTTTTTGCGATTTCTAATACTAAATCATATTCTCTTCTTCCATCATTACCTATAAAAATAATCTTTTCACTCTTTTCATTGACAATTTCATTGTCTCTTTGCCAAAATCCTGTATCAATAGAGAATGGAATAAATATAAATTTTTCATTAAATTTTTTATAAGATACCTTAGCTTGATTACACTCACTTTTACTAAGGAAAATAAAATTATCTACTGTAAGGAAAAACAAATTTAGAAAAATTCTCTGGATAACATGAGATAAAAAATTGTTAGTATCTTTAGCAAGCAATCCCATAACAATAACACTTGATTTATTTATCTTAAAAATTTTATAAATCATCAGCAGTGGCAATGCTGATAAACCAATTCTGTCGTTTGTTAGAATAATATTTTTTGTATGATAAAGTTTTTTAAAATTTTTATATGTACAAATATTTTCAAAAAAGAATGATAATTTCGTAACTTTCCTCAGAACTTTTGAAAGAAAAAATAATAATTTGCTTAAGATTCTTTTTTTTATATTTGCTTCAAATTCTATATAATTTATATCTTTATATTCATTAACAAAATCATGATATCCATAGAAAAATTCATTGGCGTACAACTTATTTGATAAAATTAAGTCAGACCTTCCGAACCCAAAAACATAAGTAATTAAAGATTTATTTGACTTCACTATTCTCATATTAATTCCTTTACTTGCTTACTTTTTATAATTTATTAAACTTTCAATTAGATTTCGATGTTAAAAAATATAAATAATAATTTAGCAATTAATATTTTTAGCAATTTGCTTTTTGTTGTGACAATATTAATGATGATATTCACTAGATCATTTGCTGGGCTCAGGCTTTTTGGATTTAGATTTGGAGAATTAGTTGTAGGATTTGGACTGCTTCTAATCATTATTTGGTTTATATATTTTATTTTTATAGATAAGGATTATTTTAATTTCTTTCCACATGTCAATTTTCTATTTTTAATTTCTTCATTTATATTTACTATTCTGCTTTCCAGAGGTTCACTCTTTTCTCAATATACTTATAAGTCATCTTCGTATTTGTGGATGATAGGCTATCTATTTTTAGGCTATTTTTTCTTTAATGTTTTAAATTTTTCAAAATTGCATTTATTTGCTTTAGGGTTAACTCCTTTAATTATTTATATTTTTAACTCTGGAAATTACCCTGATTTTATTATGTTTTTCTTTGAACGTAATGGAGATAAATTTCAATTTATAAAAGGTTCAGATGTTCTTATGGCTTTTATTTTTTGTTTATTTATATTAAAAGATAAATTTGATAATATACAAAGCTATTTATATTACGTCAATACAGTTGGTTTTTTAATGTTGCCTTTATTTTTAACATTAAGTAGGGCCTCTTTTTTCTCATCCTGTTTACTTTTGATTTCAATTAATTTATCTTTTCGAAGCTTAATAAAATCAAATGTAAAAAAATATATTGTATTATTTCTAGTTTCAATAATTATTTTTATTCTATCTGCGATTCGTTTGGCTGCTCTACCAGAAATAAACAAAAATACTTCTGAACCAATAATTGTTATACAAGATTCTGTAACAGAGATAGTTGAAAGAAAAAATACAAATCAATTTTTAGGTTTTTACTTTTGCGAAGAAAGACTATGTTCAAAAGACAATACATTAGATTGGCGTTTAGATATTTGGAGTGATTTAACTAAAGATCAACTAAAAAAAGGAAAAATGATTTTTGGCTTCGGTTTTAATGAAATATTTGAAGTTATGAAAGACCCCAATTCACCAGGTAGGTTAGGGAGGGATGGTTTAAATGAGAATGTTCATAATCATTTATTTACACTATTAGGGAGAATGGGCATTGTTGGTGCTTTAATTTACTTTATATTTCAATACAAGTTAATAATTAATTTAAAAGAGAATATTTATGTTTACTTAATTCCTTTATTCTTAGTTTCTGCTTTTGACACAACAATGGAGAGTATACAATTTCCATTTTTATATTATTTATTAATTAGCTATCACAAAACAAAAGACTTATAAATTATTTTCTTTAAACCAATTGTAAGTTTGCTCTATTCCTGTTTTTAAATTAATAGAGCTATTCCAGCCTAACTTATTTATTAAACTTGAATCTAGTAATTTTCTAGGGTTACCGTCTGGCATACTCATATCGGTTAATATCTCCCCCTCAAAACCAACAGTTTCTTTAATTAGTGTTGCAAGATCTAGAATTGAAATTTCTTCCCCTGTCCCAACATTAATCAAGTCAGCTTCTACTTGCTTACCTAAAAGAAATTCAATACAACTTGATAAATCATCAACATGCATAAATTCTCTTAGAGGCTTTCCGCTTCCCCATATCTTGAATTCTTTATCACCAGTAAGATTTGCTTTATGCATTCTATAGATCAACCCAGGGATTACATGGCTGTTCATTTCACTAAAATTATCATTAGGACCATAAAGATTTGTTGGCATAAGGTTTAAAACAATATTCCCAAACTCATTTGAAATTTCTCTACCTAGTTCAATTGATGTTATCTTTGCTATTGCGTATGGTGAATTAGTTGGTTCTAGTTTTCCCTCCATGAAGGATGATTCATTTATTGGATCTTTAGCAGTTAATGGGTAAATACAACTACTTCCTAAATTGATGACATTTATCTCATTAAAATCTTTGAGCACATCAAATAAATTAAGATTTATCTTTAAATTGTCTATAAGAAAGTCAGTTCTGTAAGTATTGTTTGCATGAATACCTCCAACTTTTGCTGCACAATTTATTACATAATCAGGACTATTTTCTTCAATTGTTTTCCTTATTGAATCAGGGTTTTCTAAATCAGTATCTTCTCTAGTTGATGGAAATATATGTTCTATTTTTTCTGAATCTTTTAGAATTCTTGTTAAAGAGCTCCCAACAAGACCATTTGATCCAAAAATAATTACTTTTTGTTTATTCATTAAAATTAATCAGTTTATCTACCCTTAAGATTGTATTTGTTTACAAATTTTATCGCATTAGTTTATTAACATTTCTTTAACAAGAATAATTCTAGTAATTAAAGTAATAAGAGTATATGGAATATAAATGGTTAGAAAATCTCGAATCTAATTTATTAGATTTTATGTCTTTACTTAAAAAAGATGAATTTAGTTTTTACCCAGTTAAAAAAGGTATAACAAAGGATGGAGCAGATTTAAATTTAGGCATGAGTTGCTATGCTCTAAAAATATATTATATGACTGGTAACTGGGAGACCTTAACTCAAGAAGAAAGAAAAAAATGGGGAATTTATATAAACTCTTTTCAAGACTCAGTTCAGAATTTTCCTTCGAATTCGTATATAGATAAAGACTACTTAAAGTCATTCAGAAATTTCACTTTATTATCTAAGATAAAAAATTTAATTAAAAGATTTGTTAACTATTTTAAAAAAAATAGCTATCTTCTTGAAGAGGAGAAATTAGAAAATTACATTAGAGCTGAAACTAAGCAAGCTATATCGACATTATTTCAAGTTGGCTTAGAAAATGAAAAACCATATAAAAATCCCTACGAAACACCAGTAAAGGTTTACGAATATCTTAATAATTTAGACTGGACGAAACCCTGGGATGCTGGTGCTCAGTTTTCGGCAATGTGTGTATTTACGATTACTCAAAACAGAGAAGGTATTGGAATAAATCCTTCTATTGAAGAATTAAAAAAGTTTGCATATTCAATTGTTGATACAAAAACAGGGGCTTTTTTTAGAGGACGTAAACCAAATGAAAAAGAGCTAATTAATGGTGCAATGAAAGTGATTACTGGACTAGATTGGATAAACGAAAATGTACCTTTTCCAGAAAGATTAATTGACACATGTTTAGATATTGAACCGTACGAAGAAGGTTGTGACATTGTCGATTTAGTATATGTCCTTTATATGTGTTCAAAAATAACTAGTTACAGAAATGAAGAAGTAATAGAATATTTAAAGAAGGTATTAGAAAAAATTGAAAAACATTATTTCATAGATGAAGGCGGTTTTTCTTATTTTACTAACATGTCACAAACTACATATTATGGAGTTAAAACTTCTAAAGGTGAGAATACACCAGATATTCACGGCACGGTTCTTTTAATTTGGGCAATAAGTATGATTTCGGAATTAGTTGAATTACCTACAAGCAACTGGAAAGTTTTAAAGCCTTAACTGTCTAATTTTTTCTTTACTCTATAAAAAAAAGTTTTGAGTTTTTTTATATATGAATTATAAATTTTATAGATGTTTCTCTTTATTCTAAATAATGAACTTTCAAATTTTGTTTCTATAATTTTTTCAAAGTTGGAGTATTTCTTTTTATTAGAAACTTCTTCATTCCAGTAATTTTTTGTTAGTTTTTTGAAATTATATTTCTTTAAATCTAGATTTTTCATGAAGTCTGATAATAAGTCAAAACCAATTTCATTATAATCATCAACAAAAAGAACGGGCAAGTCTTTAGCAGCTTCATAAGTTTTATGTTTTTTTGTAACAGGTATAGATCCTGAATATAAAGTTTCCCAAAACCTATGAGTATCAATTCCATTACCCCAGGGGCATAAAACAAAACTTGAAATTTTAAGTTTATTCAAATATATATTCTTGTTTAAATCTGGAGGGTCTATATCTACCCAGGATTTATTTTCAAACTGTTTATATAATAATTTTCTTTCATGAAAATTGGTATTAGTTTTAAAATTTATATACATTTTAATTTCATCTTTATAAAAGTTATTTTTATTAAAATCGGAAAAATCTGTAGAGTTTAAATTTTTTAATGAAAAATCACTAGCTAATCCAATTGGTATTGGGATAAGAGATTTATTATTGTATCCAACATTTACTGAAAACCATTTATAAATAGATGCAGGTCTTTTTTCAAAGTCTTTTTTTGTTATCAATTTATCTGTTTGGTGAGTAATAAGGCTTAAATTTTCTAATTTATTAAATTTTTTAAGGTGATAAAAAAGGTTGTCAATTTGATTAGTATTGCAAAAAATTACATCTCCACTTTTTATTTCGAAATTTAATTTTTTATAAGTTAAACATCTAAATTGTGGATCTTTTGATATTTCAATAACTTCAGTATCTTCAAGAAAATTTTTATCATCTAAGCTTTCTCTATCAGAATATATAAAATCAGAAAATTTAGAAAAATCATTACTAGTAATAAATAAGTTGTTGTTTTCAAACATGATTTAAACTTTCAAAACAATATAGTAATTTAAACATTATCCTTATTTTAAGTTGAATAAATTGTTAAATTTAAATATATTTTATGATCCAAATTATTGGTTAAAACAACGAAGGTTGTTTAATAGGTATTTATCACAATCATCAATATCTAATCCTTATTATCGGAGTTTTTACAACTCTAATAAGCCAATTAATGATAATTTAATTAAGTCAGGTCCTCAGAAATTAGTTAACAACATTATTAAAGCATTCAATACTATGGACAGTGTTGAATTTAACAAACATAAATATAATAATTATTATTTTTGTAATTTTGATTCAGATCTATATAACTTAATTTTACAAACAATAGAAGAAAAAAATAACAAAGTGATTGTTGGCCCTTTGTATACTAATGATGATTTTTTAAAACTTGTAGAATTAGCAAAATATAAAAACAATTTAAAAATAGTTGCAGCGTCATCCACAGCTAAAACAACTATGTTAAAAGTAGCAAAAGGTGAAATAAGTCCAGAAAAAATAGTAATTTTACCTGTTGGCATTGATTCTCAAAAAAATATAAAAAATTTAATCAATAAAGAAAGCGAAAATAATAATGAATGTTTAATTTACTTTAAGGGCAGAAGTGAGTCCGATTTGACCTATGTATTAAATTATCTAAATGAAACGAAAATTAAATATAAAGTTTTTAGAAATGGAAAATATAAAAATAGTGAACTAATTGATTACGCCAATAAGTCAAATTATGGAATAATTATCGGCAGGACTGAAAGTCAAGGTATCGCTATTAATGAAATGATGTCTGTGAATTTACCATTATTAGTTTTTGATTCTACTAATAATTATTATGAAGGTGAAATTTTTGAAGGTACAACGGTTCCTTATTGGAATGAAATTTGCGGAATGAAAATTTTAAAATTAAATTATATAGATAGATACTTTAATAAATTTACCCAGAATGTTATAGATGGAGAATATCAACCTTACAAGTTTGTCTTAGATAATCTGTCATTTGAAGTTATGCACATGAATCTTAAGAAGATATTTGAAGATTTTTAAAAATATTTTTTCTTTAACTCCCTTGGTAGTTCAAGGTAGTTAAATTTAGTATTATTTTTTAATCCAAACGCACTAAAACCAAATTGTTGACTATTTAAATTATTTAACTTTTCCTTTATGAATATTGGATGATTGTCGATCTTTTTTTTAAAAAGATGTTTTGAGTATCTTATTTTTACCATATCAAACCATGCGTTGAAAGCTATATCTGGATCGTCTCCACCCCTGTCTCCATAGTCACCAAAAGTTCTTTCCCAAGCTCTTGCAAACCTAGCTCTATCATCACCAATAATTTTTTTTGTTCTAAACATTGAATCATATTGCCAAATAGGAATCTTTACTTGAGGGACATTTTTATAGGTTAGAAGCTTACCATTTAGGGTCGCTAGCATTTTATCTGTCCCACCATTCAACTTAATGTTTGGAAATTTTTTCTTATTTATAACTAAACAAAGTTTTGTTTTTAACTGATATCTATCATGTGTAAAAAATTGGTATTGAGGCATTACAATTGCAGGAGAGTCCTTATATTTTTCAATGTAAAACTTTAATTTTTCAAAATCATTTTCATGAATAAAGTAATCTAGATCCATTCTGATAACCCAGTCTGTTTCACACTTATCAAAACCACCTTGGTAAATTTTATTAAAAATTCCCCAATCAAATTCTTTTGGCCAATCATTTCCAACTACTATAACTTCATCAGCAAATGCTTCGTAGCAACTCAAAGACTCTTTCCATGGATCATTCCTATCTTCTGGATTAGTCATTGTTGTAAATATTGAAATTGACTGCATAAAAATATAATAGTTAGAATTAACAATAAAATAGATAGTTAATATATAGATAGTCAATGAAATTATATAAAAAATATCGAGTAAAAATACTTTCTTTAATTAATAGATTTGTTATTTTTAATAACTATACAATTAGTTACTATTTCTCAAGATTTGGAAACAATCTTCAACAAATTGCAATTGGAATACTTTATAGTAAAAAAAAGAAAGGCAATTTCTATTCTCCAGAGCACGAGTTAGTAAATAAATTTTTTGTTGTTAATAGTCCTTTTAACCATTATTTCTCTTTATTTAGAAAACATTATAGATTTTTTTATTTTTCAAAAAATCAAGATTTTCCAAATGGAAATGTTGACAGTGATTATATTAAGAACAATATTCAAGATGTTTTTAAAGAAAATATATCTACTAACATAAAGTTTTTAAAAGATAAGAATATTGATGATGACACTTTAGTAATTCATATAAGAAGTGGAGATGTATTTTCCATTCCTATAAAAGATTATTATCAAAACCCTATAAATTTTTACAGAGAGATAGCTAAAGAATATAAAAAAATATTAGTTGTTACAAGTGAGGATATGCTGAATCCAGTATGTTCAAAGTTAAAAGAAATTGATAATTTTTATTTCCAGACTTCATCTATTGAGAATGATTTTAATACTTTATATAATGCAAAAAACTTGGCAACCTCAGGAGTAGGTACTTTTCCGTTAGCTGCTGCTTTATTGTCAAACAAACTTAAAAATTTTTATTATACAGATTTATATCTTGAGGAACATCTAAATCCAGAAATGGTAAAAAGTACAAAAGTCATCCACCATAAATATGAAGTAGAAAAAGAATATGTTAAGAGGTATGAGCATCAAGAAAATCTCAGTAGCTTGATATTAGATGAAAAAATAAAAGTAACTAAGCTAGGGGATTAAAGATACCATTCGTCGTACTTTTTCATAGTATTAATTTTTTCTTCACCAGATATA
>MDTC01074267.1_pt1 | contig 27283 bp, 22 predicted proteins | sample 811181 | NCBI WGS metagenome assembly MDTC01 (sample SAMN05326644, study PRJNA326480) | marine metagenome | isolation source: seawater | place: Pacific Ocean: North | collected 2011
CAATTATTTTTTTCCATAGTTTAAAATTGGAACCAATTACACATAAACCTGATGCCATATATTCAAAAATTTTATTAGGTTGTGCATTAATGTGATTTTGTTCTGGGAGAAATGTTACTATTCCAGCAAAACATTTTGATTTAATTTCTTTTGCTCTTTCTCTAGAGATAAATCCTAACTCAATTGTTTTTTCCCAACCTTTTTTATTTTTTAGTTTATTTTCAAATTCTATTGAACTAAATTCGCCTGCGATATAAAGTTTTATTTCTTTGGTGTATTCTAGTGCATCAATAAGTTGTTCGATCCCTCTTATTTCTGTAATGCCACCAATATAACATATGTAGTTCGTTGGTTTATTGACCTCAAATTTTGATTCTAGTTCCTCATTTAGAGGATAGTTGTTAATATTAAAAGTGTTTTTATTAATTTTTATAAATCTTTCTTTAATGAATGGTGTAGCCGTAATAATAGCATCGAGTTTTCTACTAACTTTATTTTCATATTTTTCAATCAAAAATGAAATTAATTTAGTGAAATTGGGATTTAGGTATGGTTTTGATAGTATTTGTCTAGGAAGGTCTTCGTGTGCATCATAAATTACTTTCTTTTTTTTGTTTTTTAACTTAATTGCAATTCTAAGTAACTCAGGATCATGAATGTGGTATACGTCAGCATCAACTTCAATAGCTTTTTGAAGTAAAATATTAACTGCTTTCGTAAACCGTTGTAGTCTGTTACTGTAATCAACCTTAACTCCGATTATTTTGACGTTGTTTTTTATTTCAGTTTTTCCATTGACAACTAGATAAAATGTTTCATAATGTTTAGCCAATGAGGAACATTCTTTTAAAAAAATCCTTACATCATTACTTTTGTGAACAGAAGTTAAGTGGCATATTTTCATATTATCTAATGTAATTTTAAAAAGTCACTCCTATAAATATAGAAAAGTATAATCATTAATGCCCATCCGCCAGAGAACATTAGTGTAGTCAATGCTGAAGAGCTGAGCATTAAAACATAGAAACCATTAATTGAAAATTTACAAAGCAAACTAAATGCAAATAAATAGTCAATAAAGGCTATAATGAAACCCATTACTAATGCTGATAAGACGAGTCCAGTTTTACCAAAATTTGAGTAATCATACATAAAAGATGTTGTATTTACATTACCCTTAATTCCCTTTTCGGCATATGAAGGAAAAATATTTTTATAAAGCTTTAAACTGTAATTTTGGTATTCACATCCGACGATTGGTGCAAAAAATCTATACCCACAGCCATTTAAAAATGGTCGCTTATTTGGAATGTTTTCAAACCATTTGGAAACTATTTTCCCAGGCGTTATAAAAACCCTTCTCATCAAAGAATTCACAAAAGTTAGTGGAATATTTGTATTGTTTTTATTTGCAGTACTTGGATTATTAGGCTCTTTTTTTTGTAATACATTTCCATTTTTACCGCTGGACAATTCTTGTTTTATTTCAACATCTACTTTCTTATTGTCTTTTGATTCATTATTAAAGTTTAATTTTTCAGGTACAGCTGTCGAACTAGATTTTGTAATTGGTTTGAGATTTGGATTTGTAACACTCAAAAGACAAAACATATATGAAAAAAGAGTTATCGTGAATACAATTAACATTAGATATTGCTTCTTAAAAATTGCATAAGTAAAACATGGAAACAGAATTGTTACTACAAAGCTTTTTTGCATTAAAGAAAATGCATAAAGGATTCCTAGAATATAAATCACAATGAATAAATAGTATCTTTTAGTAATCAAAAGGTAAAAAAGTAAAAATGGAATAATTGCTTTTATCATAAAGCTCGATAAATAACGAACAAATTTTATGCTCAGATAATTTCCTTGCTTTCTAATATCGACAACTTCATAGTAGTCAGAGCTTAAATATGCTTTTATTACTGGGACAAAGCCTATATCATAATAGTGAATTATGATTGTAAATATAAACAGTACAGCAAATCCATAGATTAAAATATTTTTAAGATTTGGATTAACATAATTGGAAAAATTTGTGTTTATAAATTTTAAGTCTAATTGTTTTTTAAATGACGATTTAACTAAAAAATAAGAAATTACAAATGGAATAAAGTAGATTAATAGCAAAGGAAAAAATCTTATACCACTATCCACAAAAACACCACAAAATAATGCAAAAAGCACAACATTATAAGCACAGAATATTCCATGTGATTTTGCAATTTTTATTAACATCAAATTTTATTTATGTTATGATTGTTTTTAAAATAATTCCAATACCAAGTTATCGCATCTTCAAGTCCTTTCTTTACATTGTGAGTAGGTTTAAACATTAGTAATTTTTTAGCCTTTTCAATAGATGCTAAAGAATGCTTGATATCTCCAATTCTCTCAGGACCATATTCAATTTGAATTTTCTTAATATTTGGGTCGAAATCTACTAGTAAAGACTTTAGGTTGTTAACTAAATCTTTTAGGTAAGATCGCTCTCCACAAGCTACATTATAAACTTGATTAATTGCATTTTTTTCATTAGTAGTAGCTGCTAATTCATTTGCTTGAATTACATTATCTATGTATGTAAAGTCTCTGCTTTGAGATCCATCACCATGAATAATTGGAGATTGATAGTTGATAAATGCTTTAATAAATTTTGGTATTGCAGCTGCGTAAGCACCGTCAGGATCTTGTTTTCTTCCAAATACATTAAAATATCTTAAACCAATTAGTTCAAGTCCGTATAAATTAGAGAAAACTCTAGCATATAATTCATTGACATATTTTGTTACTGCATATGGCGAAAGTGGATTTCCAATCCTTTCCTCAACTTTCGGTAAATTTTCTGAATCACCGTAAGTTGATGAACTTGCGGCATAAACCACTCGGCTAATATTATTTGTCTTTGCAGCCCAAAGGATATTTAAAAATCCATTAATATTTATTTCATTTGTTTTGATTGGGTTGTCAATTGATCTAGGTACAGAACCTAATGCTGCTTGGTGTAAAATAATATCTATGTCTTTGCAAGCAGTGTCACAGTTATCTATATTAGTAATGTCACCTTCAATAAATCTGAAATTTGGATTACTTAGTAAGTGGTCTATATTTTGTATTTTCCCGGTTATTAAGTTGTCTAGGCACGTTACTTTATTATTTTTCTTAATAAAGTACTCACATAAATTACTTCCTATAAATCCTGCACCACCTGTAATTAATAACTTTTTATTTTCTAACGACATTTTAAATTATAATAGTAGTTTTTTTTAATAGAATTTGATTTGACAAATTTAATAGGATTTTAGATTTATAAAGTAAGATAATCTAATGAGTTAATAGTGAAATTTTTATAAATAGGGTTTTCAGTTAATAATCTCGTCCCTTAGCAAAATAATTTCTTTACTTAATTTATCAAACTCTAATGAATTGTTAGTTGATGTACTATCATTTGCAAATTGTAAGGCTGTCATTGCTAATAAATCTTGCATATCAACTACTGCATAGTTGCTTTTTAAATCTTTAATACACTTATTTATTTCAAGTGCAGCTTTTCTTACCTTTTCTTCTTCGTCTCTGTTAATGGTAAGAGGATAAGATCTCCCGCCGATAGTGACTTTAATTGATAATTCGCTCATTAATTATTTATTGAGTAATCCAATACATTTATCTATTTCTTTAACCATTTCATTGATCATTAACTTGACGTCTTTACTTTTAGTTATTTCGTTAAAGTCACCATCAAGTTTTTTAGCCAATTTAAGCATTTTTAACTGTTCTTTGAGTTTGTCATTAATTACAGATAGTTCAGCTTTTTCATTGTTTAGCAATTTAACTTTTTTTTGAAGTAGTGTATTTTCTTCTGCATACTTTGATAAGTTATTTTTTAATTCAATAACAAATTCTTTAATTTCTTTAATAGCTGAAATTTCTTTACTCATCAAACAAAAAAGTTTTAAATACAAAGTTAGCAGCTAAACTGAATTATTCAAACTTTAATTCATTATCAGATTTTTTTTTTTTAAAATTTGCAATATGATTTTTGATAAAAAACACATCATCTTTATTTTTATTAATTTGATTTCATTTAATTTTTTTTCGCAAGAAAAAATTAAGAATAACTTTAGATCTCCAATAGGAATTCCAATTCATCTCTCTGGTAACTTTGGTGAACTTAGGTCAAATCATTTTCATTCAGGACTAGACATTAAAACAAATGGGGCAATTAATTATCGAATATATTCAATTGAAAAAGGATGGGTTTCTAGAATCAACATTTCTCATTGGGGTTATGGAAAAGCGATCTATGTTGACCATCCAAATGGTTTTACTAGTGTTTATGCTCACTTAAATCACTTTCCCTTAAAAATTGAAAAATATTTGAGAGAATTTCAGTACAAATCACTTTCTGAATCCGTTAATTATTATCTTGATTCTAATTTGATTAAGGTTGAAAAAGGGGAAATCATTGCCTTTTCAGGAAATTCTGGGGGATCGTTAGGACCTCATTTACATTTTGAAATAAGAGATACCAAGACAGAACACCCTTTAAATCCACAACTTTTTGGTTTTGATATTAATGATGATATTCCACCTGTAATAAATGAACTAAAGTTATATCATTTTAAAAATAATCTATACAATCATATTTGTGATGACCAAGGCTACAGACTGACTAAATCAGCTAATAATTACTACCTAAAAAATGATTCCGTAATTTCGATACAAGGAAAATTTGGGATAGGGGTTTCAACAGTTGATTACTACAATAATTCTAACAATAAATGTGGTATATACAAAGCTGAATTGTTCTTGGATGAACAACTATACTTCGAACTTAAAATTGATGAATTAGATTTTGAAACCACAAAACAAATTAATGTTTATAAAGATTACAAAGCCTACCAAAATAATATGGAGAGCATTCATAAATTATTTATTCATCCTTTAAACAATTTATCTTTCTATAACATTAATTTGGGTGATGGAACGCTGGAGATTAAAGATGACAGTTTACATAAAATTACTGTTAAAGTTTCAGATATTAATAATAATTCTAGCTTTTTAAACTTTTACGTAAAGTCGACTAGTAAAACTAACCGTTCTAAAGACACAATTTTAAAAGAATTCAACAACAAAATAGTAAATAAGGACAGTAGTTGTATTATATTGTTAGATTCAAATACATTATACAATCGTCAAGAAATCAATTTGAAATATAAAAATATACTCCAAATTGGATCCAAAGATATACCCGTAAATAAAAGTTTTGCTGTTTATTTAAAATTAAAACATCCAGTAGATGACTATTCAAATAAATTATTTTTAGCGCATTTTGATGATAAGGGAAAAATAAAAAATAGAAAAGGGAAAATTAATAATGGCTGGTTAGAAACAAAAGTTAATCATTTTGGTGATTTTCAACTTATGATGGATACAGTTCCACCATTAATTAAGCCTATATATCAACCTAAAGAAATCAAAACGAATGATGTTTTAAAATTCAAATTAACTGATGACTTAAGTGGAGTTGACTCTTATCAAGTTAGCTTTGACGACAAATGGGTTTTAGCAAATTACAACTATAAAACAGCCCAGTTAAAGATTCCAATTGATAGATATACCAAATTGGAGAATAAGAAATACAACTGTTTGATAATAGCTAAAGATGAAAGAAATAATGAGGTTAAATATTCATTTAAAATATTTGTTCACAATTAGTAAGAATAAATGTGAACAAAATCTTAACTTAAAATTATTAATAAGCTACAATATTATATTTCTTTAGTTTACTTTTAGAAAAAACCTTTAAATTGATAGATGGCAAAAAAGAAAAATAAAAAAAAGATTTTCGTTTTAGATACCTCTGTGATTTTACATGATCACAATGCGCTTAATTGTTTTGAGGAAAACGATGTAGCTATACCTATTACTGTTTTGGAGGAGTTAGACAATTTTAAGAGAGGTAACGATACCAAAAATTATGAAGCTAGGGAGTTTATCAGAATTCTTGACAGAATGAGTAATGCATTTACTTTGCAGGACTGGATTCCAATAAATTGTAAAGAAGATAATGGTCAAGAAAAGGGCAGCTTTAAAATTGTAATGGAAAATGAAGAATTAATTTCTGATGCAGTTAAAATTTTTGGAAATAAAAACGATCACAAAATTTTAAATGCTGCTCTTTCCTTGCAAAAAACACATCTGAAAAACAAGGTTGTATTAGTTTCAAAAGACATAAATTTAAGACTTAAGGCTAAAGCATTAAATATAAAAGCAGAAGATTTTGAAACAGGAAAAATTGATCGTGATAGTACTTTATACTCAGGAAGAGAAATTATTGAAAATGTTGAATCTGACTATATCAATAAACTGTACAAGCAAGGCCATCTTGAAGATTTAGGCCCTTTAAATGATAACGAGATTGATAATGGTTTTTACATTTTAAAAAATGGAAAAACATCTGTTTTAAGTTATTTCAATCCTTTTGACAAAAACTTAGAACGAGTTGAAAAGCAATATGTATATGGAATTAAACCTAGGAACGCTGAACAGACATTCGCATTACATGCTTTATTAAACCCCGACATTAAACTAGTATCTCTTCAAGGAGTTGCTGGAACTGGCAAAACCTTACTGGCTTTAGCTAGTGCTTTAGAACAACATAATTTATATCAACAGATAGTTTTGGCAAGACCTATTGTTCCTTTAAGTAATAAAGATATTGGTTATCTTCCAGGAAATGCAGAGGATAAAATTAATCCATACATGCAACCCTTATTTGATAATTTAAAATTCATTAAAAACCAATTCGGAGAAAATGAAAAAAAGTATCGAAAAATTGTCGAGATGGAAGAAGACGGAAAGCTTAAAATTTCTGCACTTGCATTTATAAGGGGAAGAAGTCTATCAAACGTAATATTTATTGTAGACGAGGCTCAGAATTTAACACCGCATGAAGTAAAGACTATAATTACTAGAGCAGGTGAGAATACTAAAATCATTTTTACAGGAGATGTATTTCAAATTGATACTCCATATTTAGATGAACAAAGCAATGGACTTTCTTATTTAATTGATAGATTAAAAGGTAATGAATTATTTGCTCATATCACTCTAGAAAAAGGAGAAAGATCAGAGCTTGCTAACTTAGCTAATGAATTATTGTAATTGATAGACTATAAAAAAGCAAGAGAATTTGGTAATCTTGAGTTACTAGCTAAGCAAGTAGTAGAGGGTTTTATTACGGGGCTACATCAAAGCCCATTTCATGGTTTCTCAGTTGAATTTGCAGAACATCGACTCTATAATAGTGGTGAATCCATCAAACATTTAGATTGGAAATTATTAGCTAAAACAGAAAAGATGTTCGTCAAAAGATATGAGGAAGAAACTAATCTTAGGTGTCATATTTTAATCGATGGTTCTTCATCCATGCTATACCCATTAAATCAGCCTTATAACAAGCTAAGTTTTTCTATTGACGCCTCGGCCTCTTTGATTTATTTAATGAGAAAACAAAGAGATGCATTTGGTTTAAGTGTATTTAGCAATAATTTGGATTTTTATAGTCCTGCTAAATCATCACTTACTCACCAAAGATTTATATTCTCTAATCTTGAGAAAATGATTTTTAAAAAATACAAAGAATCAAGTAAAAGATCGTCAAAGATCTCAGCTACTATCGACCATTTAGCAATGACAGTTAATAAAAGGTCGTTGATTTTTATTTTCTCAGACTTTATGGCAATTGACAATTTTGAAGATTTTGCCAATTCTATCAAGCATTTAAGACATAATTTACATGAAGTAGTAGTTTTTGATGTTTCTCATCACAAATTAGAAAATGATCTTGGCTTGAAAAATAAATATTACAATGTTGTTGATATGGAATCGGGAGAAAGGATTAAACTACATCCTAATCAAATTAAAAGGTTATATAGTGAAAAAAGAAACAATTTTATAAAAAAACTTAAAAGTATGATGATTAGTCAAAAAATTGAATTTGTTTCTGCTAATATTGAAGATGGATTTAATGATATTTTACTTCAATATCTTATTAAACGAAAAATTTCTGCTAAAAAAATGTAGTAAGTCTTTGTTAATGCATAAAAAAAATTAAATTTGCTCACTTATTAGGACCGGTAGTTCAGCTGGTTAGAATACCTGCCTGTCACGCAGGGGGTCGCGGGTTCGAGTCCCGTCCGGTCCGCAAAAGCCACTTAATTTAAGTGGCTTTTTATTTAATTTTTCACAATCTCTGCTCTGATTCGGCTTAAGCTTTGTTGAGTAATTCCTAAATATGACGCAATATGATAGTTCAAGGCGTATTTTTCAATTGCTGGGTTTTGTTTTTGTAAAAGATGGTATCTTTCTAAAGAAGAAAGTTGTAGTTGATTTAATATCCGCTTTTGTAAGCTAACTATGTGACGCTGTAAATTTTTTCTGTGTAAAGTTTCTATTTCAGGAAAACGTAAAAAAATATTATCAATTCCTTCACTTATAGAAACTTCAATTACAGTGGAGTTAGCAATACACTCCACAACTTGGGTAGACTTCTCATTATTAAAAATGGCAATATAGTCGCTTATCCATTGATCTTGTAATGCAAATTGAAGGGTATGTTCTTTACCATTACTATCAAATACATATGATCTTAAACAGCCGTCGACAACAAAATATGTTTTGTCAATAAATTGGTTTTCTCGAATAAGTATATCTCCCTTTTTTATTTTTTTTAAAACAGAAATAGATTTGACTAATTCTTTAGCTTCTTTACTTAGAGAAATTTTTTGATCTATATAATGCAGCAGCTGCTCCAAAATTTTAATTTTTTTGTTTTGATTTTAAAAATATTATTAATTAATAACATAATAAATTAACATATGTTAATTAATGTTTGTAATTCAAAAGTGTCTAATTCCTTATAATTAATTTAAATTTGATTTAAAATGAATAAGCTTGTCTATATTTAAAGCAAAAATCAAATAATGAGTGAAAATTTGCCAGAAAAAAAAAAGGAAGATGAAGAATTAACTAATAATCAACCCTTAGTTTTTGAAAATGATTCTGAGGAGTTTAACCCCAAAAACGAAGTGCCTAGTTTTTTAAAGGTGCTTTGTATTTTAAGTTTAATAAATATTGTATTTGGAATTTTTCCCGCCATTGGCTCTGTATTTAGTGATCAGGAAAATGCTCAAGTTGAGTTTGATCAACAAATTAGTCAAATGAATGAAATGTTTTCCTCCTTTGAAGAAATACCACAAAATTTAGCAGAAGAAATGACAGAGTTTTTGAATGCAAAAAAGTTGAATTTATTACTTGAAAATAGTTTTTTGGTAATGATTTTTTTGCTTGAAGCTTATGGAGTTTGGTTAATGTTTAAGCTTAAAAGAAAAGGTTTTGCTTTATATGTAATTTCACAAATGGCTTTGGTAATACTAAATTTTGCTATTTGTCCGAGCTCAAATATTTTTACAACTGCAACATTAGTTACCATAATAATAACCTCCATTTTATTTGTCGCTCTATATTGGCTAAATTTAAAACATATGAACAATTAATCATTTTCTCCTAATAAAGAATGAGCAATTATATTAGCTCCCATTTTTAAAGCCTTTAATCTATTTTCTTCACTATCATTATGAACATCTTGATCCTCCCAACCATCACCAAGGTCACATTCATAATCATAAAAACAAATCAATCTCCCCTTGAGAATTAATCCAAATCCAATAGGAGATTTATTGTCGTGTTCGTGAATTTTTGGTAAGCCGTTTGAAAAATCAAAGATTTCAGTGTAAATAGGATGATCAATGGGAAGTTCAATAAAGTCTTTCTCTGGAAAAACTTTTTTCATTTCTTTTCTGATAAATGGATCTAATCCATAATTGTCAGAAATGTGTAAAAAACCTCCAGCAATTAAGTAATTTCTTAAATTATCAACTTCTTTTTCTGAAAAAACTACATTACCATGTCCTGTTAAATGCACCCATGGGTAATTAAATAGCTCATTGCTCCCAATTTCAACTTCATCATAGGAAGGATTAATATTACTTCCAGTTGTTTCATTACAGAAGCTAATTAAATTATTAAGTGCAGTAGGATTAGAATACCAATCTCCTCCACCGTTATATTTAAGTAATCCAATTTTATAGGATTGGGAAATCCCTGAGATGAAAATACAAATTAAAAAACTGGACAGGTATGTTTTAAGCATGTGATAAATCTAGCGATATCTATTTAAATGTTCAAAGAATTTAAAATTTTATATCTATATTGATAATCTTATTTATTTTTGTTTTAATAATTAGATACTTATACAATGGAAAAATGGACAAAAGATAAAATAGCAAAGCTATATCATAAACCACTACTGGAGTTATTGTATCAAGCTGCAACTGTTCACCGTAAGTATCATGATCCAAGAGAAGTTCAAATAAGTAAATTAGTTTCGATTAAAACGGATGGTTGCCCAGAGGATTGTGGTTATTGTCCTCAAGCAGCTAGGTACCATACCGACATTAATGGAAACTCTTTAATGAGCGTAGAAGAAGTAGTAGGTCATGCTCAAGAGGCCAAAGACATGGGATCTAGCAGAGTTTGTATGGGAGCAGCTTGGAGAAATGTGAGGGACGATGAAGACTTTGATCAAGTTTTAGAAATGGTAAAATCCGTCAATAAAATGGACATGGAGGTTTGCTGTACACTTGGGATGTTAACAGAAAATCAAGCCAAAAGATTGGCGGATGCAGGACTTTATGCTTACAACCACAATTTAGATACATCTGAAGAATATTATAAAGAAGTTATTTCTACAAGAGGATATGAAGATAGATTACAAACTATTGACAATGCAAGAAAAGCAAACTTAACAGTTTGTTCAGGTGGTATTATTGGGATGGGGGAGAGTGACTATGACAGAATAAGTATGCTTTATACCTATGCACTAATGAAACCACAACCTGAATCAGTACCCATTAATGCTTTGGTAGCTGTAGAGGGTACTCCACTAGAAAAACAAAAACCAGTTCCAATATGGGATATGGTTAGAATGATTGCCACCACAAGAATTGTCCTAGAACATGCATCCGTTAGACTTTCTGCTGGAAGAACACAAATGAGTGATGAAGGCCAAGCATTATGTTTTATGGCTGGGGCAAATTCAATTTTTGCAGGAGAAAAGTTATTGACTACACCCAACCCAGATTTTAATGGTGATCTAGCATTATTTGATAAATTGGGACTTATTCCAATGAAACCTTATAAAAAAGGGGATAAGCCAAAAATTAATGAGTCCTACAAAGAGAAACCATTGGATACTAAAAACCCAAAATGGACTAGACCAAAACATATTATTGAGAGAAACGAAAAAGCTAAGATTAAGTCGAGAGAAATTAGAAAATCTTTTCAGCCAAGAAGAGTAGTTTCCGTAAAGAAACTGTAAACTATAGAATTAATTTCATGGATGCCTATTTCAAAAAAGCTTTGAATGAGCGAAAGAAAAATGGTCTTTACAGAACTGTTAAAAATTATAACAACCTAGTTGATTTTTCTTCAAACGATTACCTAGGAATAGCAAATAAATTCAAATCAGGTTCTACAGGCTCAAGATTAATTTCTGGTAACTCTGCTTTGTTAGAAAAAGTCGAGGATGAATTTGCAAAGAAATTAAATGCTGAGGCTGCGTTATACTATGGAGCAGGATATCTAGCCAATATTGGCTTAATATCAACTGTGGCTGACCGATTTACTACTATTTTAAGTGATGAATTGATTCATGCATCTTTAATAGATGGCGTCAGGTTATCTCATGCTAAAAAATATTCATTTAAACACAATGACTTCCACCATTTAGCAAAATTGTTAAAATTAAATACCGGAAAAAAAATCATCATTGCAGAAACTGTTTATAGTATGGATGGTGATTCTCCAGTTTTGGAATTACTTTTTGATTTAATATCAAAATTTGAAGACACCTATGTTATTCTTGACGAAGCACATGGAATAGGACTTTCTGGAGAAAATAATTTAGGAACAGCACAATACTTTATAAATCATCCAAGGTGTTTAGCTGTAGTTTATCCAATGGGTAAGGCAGTTGGTTTGAGTGGTGCCTTTATTGTTGGATCTAAAATTTTAAGAGAATATTTAATTAATTTTTCAAGATCTTTTATTTACTCTACTGCTCCATCAAATAGTATTGTAAAAGAGTTGCAAAATCAACTTACCCAAATTTACACAAAAGATATTTCTACTTTATTTAAACTTAAAAAATATTTTTTAGAAAATATCAATGAAAATTATACTATTTTGACAGGTAAATATGGAGCCATTGTGTCCATAATTAGTAAAGAAAAATCTAAGGTTTTGGAGGAAGAATTAATGATTAATAATTTATTTGTCAAGGCAATTCTCTCTCCAACCGTTCAAAAAGGACAAGAAAGGTTGAGAATCTGTTTTCATGATTATAACACGATCAATCAAGTTAATCAACTTCTAGAAATTTTAAATAATTAATTTTGAAAATTTTTGTAACATCAATTGACACTAATATTGGCAAAACTATTGCTTCAAGTATTTTATGTTCTGGATTGAAATACAGCTATTGGAAGCCAATTCAGTGTGGAGATTTAGAACAATCAGATTCAATAACTATTAATGAATTATCTCCAAATACTTTAATTCATCCTGAATCTTTCAGATTGAAATTACCAATGTCACCACACGAAGCAGCATTTCAAGAAAATATTGAAATTCAACTAAGTAATATTGAAATTCCCCAAAAAAAACAAATTATCATTGAAGGTGCTGGAGGTGTTATGGTGCCTATAAACTATAGAGGTGATCTTATGATTGATTTGATCAAAAAATTAAATGCTAGAGTAATTGTAGTTTTTAAAAACTATTTAGGAAGTATAAATCATACTATCCTTACAATTGAACAACTAAAGTCGTTTGGTTTATGTGTCATAGGATCAATTGTAATTGGTCAAAGAGTGGAGTCGTCTGAAAAGATAATACAACACATTACAAAAACTAATATCTTGGGACATATTCCTCATTCAGAGAATTTAAACAAAGAATGGATTATTAAACAGGGCCAAGTCATAGCTAAAAAACTAAATATGGAGCTAAAATTATGAGTCTAAGGCAGAGAGACCAAAATTACATTTGGCACCCTTTTGACCAAATGAAGGGTGCTGATATTTTACCTATAGTAAGAGGTGAAGGTTGTTATTTATTTGATGAAAATGGGAATAAATATTTAGATGGTTTCTCAAGTTGGTGGGTTAATGCTCATGGTCATTCCAATCCATATTTAGCAAAAAAAATTAATGAACAAATGTTACAATTAGAACATGTGGCATTTGGTGGATTTACCCACCCACAAGCTATCAATCTAGCAGAAAGAATTATCAAAATTACACCAGATAGTCTTAAGAAAGTATTTTTTTCTGATAATGGATCAACAGCTATAGAAGTCGCGTTAAAAATGAGTATTCAATATTGGAATAATTTAAATAAACCAAAGGATCGTTTTATTGCTTTTGAAGGTGCATACCACGGAGACACATTTGGAAGTATGTGTCTTACTGCAAGAGGAGGGTTCAACGAACCATTTGAAAGATTTATGTTTGATGTCGATTTTATTCCCTTTCCAAATGGCGAAAATGATAAGGAAGTAATCCAAACTTTCAAGAATTTAGTTAATAAATCAAATGTATCTGCATTTATATTTGAGCCTATTGTACAAGGAGCATCAGGTATGAATATTTATAGTGAAGATATTTTGTCAGAACTAATTTCAATCGCTAAAAATTCGAATATCATTACTATCGCCGATGAGGTATTTACAGGATTTGGACGTACTGGAAAATGGCTTGCTACTGACTATTTAGAAAGCAATCCTGATATAATTTGTTTATCAAAAGCATTGACAGGTGGTTTTCTTCCTTTAGGTTTAACTGTGGTTTCAAAGGAAATTTTTGATGGATTTTATTCTGATGAGCCGAAACATACCTTTCTCCATGGACACTCTTATACTGGTAGTCCTCTTTGTTGTGCAGCCGCTAATGCTTCATTAGATTTGATGATAAAAAAAGATTTTTGGAATCATGTTACAAGGATTTCAAAAAGAATATCGATGAATATTGAAAAAGTTAAAACAAATAAAAAAATTAGAGCAGCAAGATCAATAGGTTTAGTTGGTGCAGTTGAAATTGATGCTGGAGGAGAGTCATCCTATTTTAATAACTCAGGAAAATTAATTTATAAAAAGTTGTTGGAAAAAGGACTTATTTTGAGACCACTTGGTAATGTTTTTGGTTTTGTGCCTCCTCACTGCATTTCTGAAACTGAAATAGATTGGATGTTTGAACAACTATTAGATGTTATTGATAATTAACTATCTATTTTATCATATTTTATTTTGAAGTCAGTATTATACCCAATTTTTGATAGTTTATTTTTTTCGTAATACATATTTTTACCGTATTCCAGCATTTGCTTTGCTTTTGCAGGTTCTTTTAATTGATAGTAATTGCAGTATTCTATAAGTGCAAATCTTAAAATAGATTGCTGTGACTTTGTCATTGATTTCAGAGCACTGCTATCAAATTGGTAATCTTCAAGCTTAGGGATACAAACTTTCAAGTATTCTTTAGATTCAGTCTTATTTTTTGTTAAGTCACAAAGTAAAGCATACATCAATTTAGCTCCATAATCATCTGGATCCATGGCACATATTTTTTTGGCTAGCCCAGCTGCTTTTCCGTATTTTGCTGCAGTACCTTCAAGTAGGTAGTTTTCAACTTCTTCAGTAATGATGAGTTTAAAATCATCAATAAATTTTTCAGCGTCTGATTTGAACTTGTAATCTTTGTCTTTTTTTCTGTATTTTGCTGCAAATGAGATGGCGGTTTTATATGCTTTTGGAAAAGTATTAGTGTATTTATGATCTCTACTCATTTCAAAACTTGACATTGAAACATACAAGTAGGGTAGAGGGTCCTTTTTTGTTTTTTCTTTCTCGGTATATTTTATTGATTTATTGTAGCAAACTTCATATTTTTCGTCTACAAACAAAAGAAGTAAGTCCATATATTCATTTTCAGTTTGTGCATTAATTTTATTATTACAGAGATTTACTGCAGTAACAAACAAAATAAAATATAGTTTCAAAAATGACTTTTTCACGCGTTAAATATAACAATTCCTATGCCAGAACAACTTCAAATTATCTGAATAGCTTTTATACTGTATTTTTTATATTAAGTTTCAGATTAATTTTCAGAGCTAAAGTCTTATTTTTGTCTCATGAAATGGATTGGTAAAAGAATTTCTTATGAAGATCACAGTAATTGCTTTACTTTAATAATAAGTGGAAAAACAGAAGACTGGAAGTTCAGTTTAATGTTAGTTTGGTTAATCGCTTGGCTTTTTTGTGGATTTTCGATTATATACATGTTTATTTTCACTAATGAATTACAAGGCCAAGGATTATACTACAGTACATTCTTAGGGTTTTGGTTTTATTTTCTTTATAAAATTTTAAGGTCTGTTATTTGGAAAAAATTTGGGATGGAATATATTAAGATAGATGACGATTTTTTATCATTTAAGAAATCTCTATGGGGTTATGGTAAAGCAAAAAAAGTCATACTTAATAATATAAGTTCTTTTGAGCAAATTGAGCTGAAAGAAAAATCCTATGCAAAGGTTTTTAATGACTCATTTTGGGTCCTAGGCCAACCCACTTTATCAATGAAATTAAATAATGATAATATTGATTTTGGATCCCAAGTTTCTAACAATGACGGTAAAAGACTTGTAATCGTGCTTAATAAAAAGTTAAGACATTTTAAATCAATTGGAAAGCTTGAATGAGATTGTTTTTATACGTTTTGTAAGTTGATTATTAATTTTTTCTTTTAGAACCATTTCTTTAGCAATAGAAGATTTCATTACTTCTCCGACTTTTTTAATTTTTCCTATTGGAATATTTTTCTCTATTGCCTCATTAAGAATAAACTCTGTTCCAATTGATCTAGCATTATCTTGAATTATTTTCATAAGTAAATTTCTATTATTAAGTCTTAAAGAATTGGTTTTAAATTTTTCAAAAACTTCAAATTCTAAACTTAGAATTTCACAAAATTTTTCAAACTGTTTATCCGTTCCTATCGCAAGAATAAGCAGGTCGTTTTCTTTTGTGTAAAAAGTATCTCCATAAGGAGCAATGTTAGGATGAAGAGTTCCAATAGGTTTTGACTCATGATTTACCATTAAATAATTAGTGGATTGATTCATTAATGATGCAATAGCTGATTCCTCTAACGTTGTCGATACTTTGTAAGCTTTTTTATCATTTTGCTGTTTTAGCATTGCGATTAGAATTCCTTCTTTAATTTGATGAGCTGCTAAAACATCGATCATCGCAACTGGCATTTTAGCCAACTGATTATGATTTCCAGTCATGCTTATATATCCAGTTTCTGCTTGTAGTATTACATCGAAAGCAACTCTTTTGGGGTTGGAAACAAATCCGCCAATATGAGCATAAATAATTTTATGATTAATTTTTTTACAATCTTTAAATGTTAAATTAAATTTTTCAGCGTCCTTATACTTAAAATTAGTAATGACTATATCGCATTCGAATATATATTTTTCCAATTTTTTTCTTTCTTTTGGATTGTTAAAATCCATCATTATATATTTCTTTTTATAATTAATGGAACTGAAATAGGCAGAGACACCACTTTTATCTTCTTTGGGTAATTTCCATTTTCTAGTAATGTCTCCTTTAGAATGTACATTTTCAATTTTTAGTACGTTTGCTCCCAATTCGGCAAAAAACATTCCTACTGCTGGACCTGCTAGCACATTAGAAAGTTCAAGTATTTTTAGTTTTTCAAACATATTTATTTAAATATTAGACAATAATATTAATTCCTTTTAGCATATTTAATAATTATATCATTTTGATTTAATGGGAACTCAAAAGAAATTTGGAACTTTTAGTGGTGTTCTAACACCTTCACTACTCACTATTTTAGGAGTTATAATGTATATGCGCTTAGGGAGTGTGGTAGGAAATTCAACTGGCATAGTACAAGTAATATTAATCATTGTTTTTGCACATCTAATCTCTATTACTACTGGTTTAAGTGTTTCATCTATTTCAACAGATAAAAAGATTGAAAAAGGAGGGATATACTATATGCTCACTAGAAGTCTTGGTTTACCAATTGGTGGTGCAATTGGATTGACGATTTTTGTTGCTACTGCATTTAGTATATCACTTTATTTAATTGGTTTTTCTGAAAGTTTAATTCCTGTATTAGATGATAGTATAGGTATAGGGCAAATATCAATTAATAAACTTCGTTTATTTGGAACATTGGCACTTTGTTTGGTAATGTTAATTGCTTATATAAGTACTAGTTTTGCATTAAAAATTCAATATGTAATACTTGGTCTTATAGTGTTATCATTAGGATCTATATTTCTTGGTTCATCTGAAGGTTTAAAAAAAGGTACTGATGTACTTAATGCACCAAGTTTTTCAGTGCTATTTGGAATTTTTTTTCCTGCTGTTACTGGTTTTACAGCTGGTGTCGCTATGAGCGGAGACTTAAAAAATCCAAGGTTGTCAATTCCTTGGGGAACAATGCTTTCAATATTTATTGGGTTAGGTGTTTATATCATTCTTGCAGTATTTATTTATTACAATATTGATAACGAGATTCTTAAATCTAACAACAATGTTCTTATTGAGTTTGGTGCAGTTTCGATTCTTGTTATTGGTGGAGTTTGGGGTGCAACTCTTTCATCTGCCTTGGGAGGTATTTTAGGAGGACCTAGAATACTTCAAGCAATGTCTATTGATAATATTACACCAAAAATTTTCGCTAAAGGATATGGATTAAATAACGAACCTAGAAACGCACTTTTTTTAACTTTTATAATTGCTGAGTTAGGAATTTTAATTGGCGAATTAAATGTCATTGCTGAATTAGTAGCTATGTTTTATATGGCAGCCTACTTATTCATTAATATTTCTTGTTTTTTAGAACAATGGTCAAGTCCAGATTTTAGACCTAAATTTAAAATTCCAATTTGGATTTCCTTAGTTGGAGCAATTGCCACGTTTTTATTGATGATTCAATTAAATCTAGCAGCGACATTGTTCGCTATTATGATAATGTTAATTGTTTGGTTTTGGCTTTCTAAAAAAGATCTTGTCTTGGGAACAGGTGATGTGTGGTTTAGTGTATGGACTTCCATTGTTAAAACTGGTCTGAAAAACCTACAAAAAAAAGCAGTTCATCGCAGAAATTGGCAACCAAATATTTTATTATTTAGTGGTGGAACTAAAAAAAGACCATATCTAATTGAATTTGGAAAATCTATTAGTAGCAGAGGTGGAATGGTGTCAAATTTTGATTTAATCGAAGACAAATCTTCTAATGCTCTATTCCCAAAATCAAATCAAGTTGTGAAAGATGAACAAATCAATGACGATTCAATTTTTCATAGAAGATTATATTGTCAAAATGTATTTAAAGCTATAGAAACTATTGCTAATACCTATGGGTTCTCAGGAATTGATCCAAATACAATACTAATGGGTTGGGCTAGAAACACAAAAGACCCAATTTATTTTGGCCAAATGACCCAAAAACTTAAGGACTTGGATTACAACATACTCTATCTAGATTATGATGAAAGAAGAGGTTTTGGTAACTACAGCGAAATTGACGTATGGTGGTCTACAATTAGTAAAGAAAATGAATTAGAGCTACAGCTTATAAAGTTTTTAAAGTCTTCTGCTAAATGGAATAACTCAAATGTGGTTATTTACTACGTTAATAATTCTTCATTATCGACTGAAGATTTAATTTCAGAAATTGAAGGAGTATTAGAAAAGAAAAGGATAAGAGCTCAGATTAAAATCATTAATAATGTAATTGAAAAAAGAAATCTTAACGAACTAATAAGAACGAGAAGTTATTCGGCAGATTTAGTATTGATGAGTTTGCCAAATCTAGTTCATGGTAAAGAAAAAGATTTTATAAATGCTTCTAATAATTTGTTTGAAGATATTGGATCAGCTTTATTTATTGAGGCATCTTCTAATTTTAATTTAACATCGTTTAATCAAGTTAAAAAATCAAAAGAAGTTGAAACTAGTACTGATTTTTCTATTTCTAAGAGTGTCAAAGCATCTCTAATTACAACATTTGATAATCAATACGATTTTAACAATAAGAATTGGCAGAATGAACTGATATTAATTAATGAAGAGTTTTCATCAAATTTAAAAAATTCTATTTCATATTTTATAAGCTTTTATAGCAAGGTTTCTAGTCCTAAAGACTTGAAAGATGAATTGGTAACTAATCTATACAATACCCAAGAACTAAATTCAGTAGTTGATGATTTTGAAATAAATATTGCTAACAACATTGAAGACTATTTCTTGTCATTAAATCGATTTATTAACACTGTTCCAAAAAGACTTAATTATAAATATTCTAAACAATTCTACGAGCAGAGCATTTTTAATAAACTTTCTAAATCCCCAACTCAAATTAGAAGAACTATATCACTAAATAAAAAAGATTTTATTGAGCAAAAGTTAAATGTATTTAAACTATTTGATTATCATTTTAAAAATGAATTTGTACTTAACTTTAATAAGAGTTTAAAAAAAATTGGAGCAATCCAATTACAGTTATTTCATCAATATAAAGATTATATATCTAATAATAGTTCTAATGAGTTTCCTAAATCAATTGAAAAATTAGCAGAAGATGTTTTAGACAGACTAAATGAAGATCTTAATCAATTAATAGCTAAAATTCTAAATGTAGTTGTTATTGATATTGCTCAAAATAAAGTCAAAAGACTAATTAGTGAAAGAGATGAACAATTTGATCCAAAAATTTATAGAAAAAATCGGCAACCAATAGAGGATTTTTCGAGTTCAGTTTCAAAAAATGCCTTAATTTTTCATAATCATAAAGTAATGTGTTGCACTGCTTTAATTGTCAAAGAATTAGCTATTGAAGAAATTTCAGAACAGCAAATAATGATTAATAATCAAGTTTTTAGCCGTTTTTCAGCATTTGTTGATTTAATTTCAAAAAAAATAAGTGACAAAAAAATTAAAGACAATACAAAAATTTTAACTGAAATTGAAGGATATCTAACAAAAACATTTAGAGATCTTGATCAGTTCTCAACATCTAAAAATATTCAATCAGAAATAGATAATTTCCCAAGTGAAATCAATGTGTTTACAGCAGAGTACTTAAATGATTTTTTAAATAAGCAAACCATCTATTATGACAAGACTTATTATTTGCAGTCAACATTAAAATCAATTTATTTCCAGTCAGTTGATTCAAAACTTAAACATATTTTACAATACAACAAAGAATGGCTTAAAAATGATCTTGAAGAAATAATAAGTGCAATTAAACTACTTAATTTCACAAAAGACAATCAAAGCGATTCAAATTTAATTAAAGATGCTGAAAATAAATTATTGAGTAAAATTGACGGTTTTAAAATTAATTTAAATAAATATAAGGAACGTGTATTAGTTGATTTTTCCGAATTGAAGTCTGAGCTTAATAAAATTTTAGATTTTGAATACTTACTTTCAAATAACTCTAAGAAAGTAGTGGAATCTAATAATGATGATCGCAGCGGATTCTACAAAAAATTTGAAAAGTTACAAATACAACTTTCTGAGGGATTTCTAAGTTTTGTGAATTTTGTAACTCCTGAAGAAAATACGGTTCAACTTTTTTCTAAACTAGATAAGCTTAAAGCATTAAGAACTTTTATTTCAAATTGTAGTCCAGAACCGTCTTTATTCGTTGATGATTCAAGGCTCTATTTACAGTTGTTCAACAATAATACTCAGCCCAATCCTTTTTTTAGTTCCTTTGTCAGCGAACAATTAATAGAAATCAAAAAACTTATAAGTAATTTTAACCCTGAGTTTCAAAATGTGATTTTAATTTCTGGAGATCCTCAATCGGGAAAATCATATTTAATGAACCAATTATCTTACGATTTCGAAAAAGAAAGTTGTTATATTATAGATCCGCCAATAGACTTAAGTAATCAACCAGTAGAAGAAACGATAAAAACATTAATTCACCAACCAAGGTCATCTATTGATCAACAACTTAGCCTTGAAGATCTTAAAGAGGGATCTATTGTTTTTGTTTATGATTTTGAAATGTGGTGGAGAAAAAATGAGGGAGGTTACTTTGCGATTAATTCATGGTTAGAACTTTTTGATAGGTATGCTAAAATTATTTTTGTAATTGAAATCAATGATCTTTTAAAAAACCATTTAATAATGACAACTTCATTGAATAGCAAAATTTTAAAATATGTAAACACGAATACCTTTTCAAATTATCAACTAGAAGAAATTACAAATCAAAAGAGTAAAATGTCTGGTCAGGTAGTTGATGTTGGACTTAATAAAATAAATTTTAGAAAATTAGCTAACATTTCTTATGGAAATATTGGATGGTTTAATGCAATATGGTTGTCTTTTTTGACCAATAATAATTCATTGGAGTTAGTGCCAAAGTATGATCTGAAATTTCCTAATTCGTGTTCAGATTCTGAACTATTAGTTTTGTTACAATTTTATTGGCATAAGCGTATTAATATTGATCATATTTCATCATATTTTAACCATATTGAACTCAATGAGTTAAATGAAATTCTTTCGTTTTTAAAAGCCGAAAAATTAATTGTAATTAATGGATCTTCAATGGAAATAAATTACTATGTAGTTCCCTATTTGAAAAGATATTTTAAAATAAACAACTTTATTAGTTAATGACTGTAATTCCTTACATATTTACCACTTTACTACAGTTATGTTTTTTACTTTTTTCGATTGCTGTTTTAAGAAGATTTTTGAGTTTTACTTTAAAATCCAAAAGCTTTTACAAAAAGTACCTATATTTTTTTAATGTTTTAATTTATTTTATTTGGATAGTTTTTGTAATGTTAAAAGTAGCGCATGCACTTAATGATAACTACTTAATAGTAGGTTCAGTAGTATTTATTTTAATACTTTTAATGTGGGATTATTTGAGTAACTTTTTTTTGGGAATTATTTTTGCTTTTCAATACGGTTATCTTGAAAATAAAACAATAGTAGTTAATCAAAAGTATGGCAAATTAATTAACTATTTTTCGTCAAATATTGAGATTTCAACCAAAAAAGGTAAACGCTTAAAAATTAAGTATAAAGAGATTTTTAATGGTGAATTTCAAATATTTTCAAGTGATTTACACAGAATTTCTAGAAAAGTAAAAATTAAATCTTCTGCGGAGGCCAAATTTTATAAAGCTTCAATTATGAATCATCCAGTTTTTTTAATGAATGACAGTTTTTCTTTTGAAGAAAAAATCGATGATAAAAATCAACTTTGGATTTCATTTTATTTTAATGTAATGAACTATAAAGATGCAAATATTATAAACAGATTCATCAATCAATTATCTTCAAAAAAGAATTAAATTACTATGATTACTATATTTGTTTTATATGGGAAGTTCAATAGGTGAATTATATAAACTAACTACTTTTGGGGAATCACATGGAGAGATGATTGGAGGTGTTATAGACGGTTGTCCTTCAGGTCTAACTATAGATTTTAAAGCAATTCAGAACGATCTTGACCGAAGAAAACCAGGACAAAGTAAAATTACAACAAGTAGAAAAGAGGATGATAAAGTAAAGTATTTATCTGGAATATTTGAAGGGGTAACCACTGGTGCTCCTATTGGATTTGTAATCAAAAACAATAATACTAGAAGTAAGGATTATTCAGATATCAAGGACATATACAGACCCTCTCATGCCGATTATACTTATGACAAAAAATATGGATTTAGAGATTACCGTGGAGGTGGTCGGTCTTCTGCAAGAGAAACAGCCTGTAGAGTAGTTGCGGGAGGTATTGCTAAGCAATTACTAAAACATTATAAAATTGATATTCTCGCTTATGTTTCTAGCGTTGGTAATTTTCAAATTGGTAATCAATCTTTAGATATTGATGAGTTAAGAAAGAATTCGTCTACTAATATTGTGAGGTGTCCAGAAATTTTTGTGGCAGAAAAAATGATAGACCTTATCAGCAAATTAAAGTCAAAAGGAGATTCTGTAGGTGGTCAAATTTCATGTCTTATCAAAGGAGTTCCTTTTGGTCTAGGAGATCCAGTTTTTGATAAATTACACGCTGACTTTGCCAAGGCAATGCTTTCAATAAATGCTGTTAAAGGTTTTGATTATGGCTCTGGATTTGAAGGTTCTAAAATGTTAGGCTCCGAACATAATGATATTTTTGAAAGTAAAGATGGGGTAGTAACTACCTTAACAAATTATTCTGGAGGAATTCAAGGTGGTATTTCAAATGGACAACCTATTTATTTTAAAGTTGCTTTTAAACCTGTGGCAACAATTTTAACCAAACAAAAGAGTATTAATAAAAATAGTGAAAATATTGAATTAAAAGCTAAGGGTAGGCACGATCCTTGTGTTGTGCCAAGAGCAGTTCCAATTGTTGAAGCAATGGCAGCTTTGGTTTTAATTGATCATTTATTAAGGCATAGAACAGTCAAGTTATGAGATCAGAAAAGAAAAAATTAGCTCTTCATTGGCAGATAATTATCGGCTTGTTGATTGGTTTAGGCTACAGTTTAATTGCTACTCTTCAAGGTTGGGTTGACTTTACTGATGACTGGATTTCTCCTTTTGGAAAAATTTTCATAAATGCCCTAAAATTAATTGCAGTCCCATTAGTGCTAGTTTCTTTAATCGTTGGTGTTGCCTCAATGAATAATATCAGAACTTTAGGGAAAATGGGCGGTAGGTCAATTATAATTTATCTATCAACAACAATAATTGCAATAACTATTGGATTAGCTTTAGTTAATTTAGTTCAACCTGGAAAGTTTATGTCTGATCAAACTAGAGGCAGGCTTGTTGAAAAATATGAAAACAAAGCCGAGGGAAAGATTAAGGCTGCAGAAGCCACTAAAGAAGCAGGACCATTACAGCCCTTAATTGATTTTGTACCTAGTAATTTAGTGCAAAGCACGTCTGATAACAGAAATATGTTACAAGTTATTTTCTTTGCCATTTTATTTGGCGTAGCAATGGTTATGATCCCTGAAAATAAGTCAGCACCTGCTAAAGCCTTTTTTGACAGTGTAAACGAAATAATTTTAAAAATTGTTGATGTGATTATGCTCTATGCACCAATAGGTGTATTTGCTTTATTGGCCGGTGTTTTGGTGCAAGTTTCTGAAGGTGATATTAATTTTGCCTTAGAAATACTTTCTGGGTTAGGTATTTATAGTCTAACTGTTATTACTGGCTTAGCATTAATGGTATTTGTTGTATATCCATTGATGATTAATAGGTTTGCTAAAATAAAGTTAAATGTCTTTTTAAAGGCTATTTCACCTGCTCAATTATTAGCGTTTTCCACAAGCTCAAGTGCTGCAACTTTACCACTTACAATGGAAAGAGTTGAGGAAGAATTAGGTGTTTCTAAAAAGGTTTCAAGTTTTGTTTTACCACTTGGCGCTACAATTAACATGGATGGAACAAGTCTTTACCAAGCTATAGCAGCAGTTTTTATTGCTCAATCATTTAACGTTGATTTGGGTTTGAGTGACCAGTTGGCGATTTTACTAACCGCAACTTTAGCGTCAATTGGTTCAGCCGCAGTTCCAGGTGCTGGATTAGTAATGTTAACCATTGTTTTAGGTTTATTTCCGCAAATTCCAATTGAAGGAATTGGACTAGTATTTGCAGTGGATAGAATTCTAGATATGTGTCGAACTACTGTAAATGTAACTGGTGATGCGACTGTTGCAGCAATGGTTGCATATTCCGAAAATGAATTAAATGTTTCCGAAAAATAAAATCATTTATAAATTATTTTTTCTAATTGGGTTTCACTTTACAAACTATAATTCTATAGCTCAAGAAGAAGATTGTGATTACACTTTATATAGCACAGTTAAAAAATTATATGAAAAAGGAAAAAATTATAAAAAGTATGATTATAAACATAGAGTCAAGTTTTACAAGGATGCAATTGAATTAGACGAAGAATGTTTGCCTTGCATATGGGAACTTGCTAAAATGTCATACAGAAAAAATTACTCTTTAGGGGGAGCTATGGATTTTCCAAAAAAGTATTTTTTACAATTAGAAAATATTTGCCCTTATTATCATGCAGACGTTTACTACTACCTTAGCACAATCTTTTACATGGAAAAAAACGACTGTGAAGCTGTTAATTATTTTACTAAATTTTTAGAATTTCCAACTGATAATTTAAAAAAAATTGCTGTTAATTATAAGGATCAGAAAGAATATGTAGAAGCAGCTTTAGAAATGTCCAACTATTTTTGTGACTTTTACTCAAATCCTGTTCCTTTTGATCCTAAGGTACTGATTAATGTTTCATCAGCTGATAAAAATGAGGTTTTGCCTATTATTTCTCCTGACAATGAGCAAATTTATTTTACTTCGGAGTTTGATCAAATTATTAAAGGAGATGTAATTACACAACATAAGCAAATATTTTCATCTTCCCAAAGAGATAACTTTAGTGAACCATTTAACAAAAGTTTTTCTCTAGATGAACCATTTAATGAAGGTCCAAGATATGGAGGAGCAACTATTTCAATCAATAATAAAGAAATGTACGTATGTGCTTGCAGTGCCAATGGAGCATATATGAATTGTGATATTTTTAAATCAGTTTTAAATACGGTAGTAAGAGTTATTGAAGAAAATGGCAAAAAATACGACACTGTTGTAAAGGAATGGTCTGCTTTAAAAAATCTTGGTAATAATATAAATGGTCCCCAAACATGGGAAGGTCAACCCTCTCTTTCTGCTGATGGAAAAACCTTATATTTTGCTTCTGCCAGACCAGGCGGTTATGGGAAAATTGATATTTACTACAGTGAAAAAGACAGTAATGGAGTATGGGGAAAAGCAATTAATATTGGTAGGCCAATAAACACTCCTCAAAGCGATAAATCGCCATTTATTCACACTGACAGTAAGACATTATATTTTGTTTCTGAATCATCAGATTTAAGATGGGGCGCAGGAGATTTTGATATTTTTTATACTCGGCAAAATATGAAAAGTGGTAAATGGGAAACACCTCTTAATATAGGATATCCCATCAACAGTGACGCCCCAGAAGAATCTTTAATTGTAAGTGTTGATGGAAGATATGGCTATTTTTCGTCTAAAAGGAGTAATGGTTTGGGGGGAAAGGACATTTTTTATTTTGAGATTCCTGAAAAGGCAAAACCTGATAAAATTATTTTGGCTAAAGGTCAAGCTGAAACTGATGATACTGAACTATTGAAAAAAACTAAAATCACTCTTAGAAATAACAACGGGGAGGAAGAAGAGCAACAGATTAATATTGATGATGATGGAGAGTTTGTAGCTGTTGTTAATGTTGAAAAATTAGATGGAGATGCTTTAATTGAAATAAAAAGTGAATCAGGAGCCTATCAATCAATGTTGGTAACTGAAGAAGATTTAAATAATACCGTAATAAAAGAAAAACAAATTGAAGTCAATAAAATTGAAAAAGGCAAGCCTTACACCATTAATGATATTATGTATGAAATAAATTCTTCCAATTTGTTAAGATCATCGAAAATTGTACTTGATGGATTTGGAGATTGGCTAAGAGAAAACTCTGAATTTAGTATTGAGATACAAGGCCATACTGATAATATCGGTTCTGATGAAGCTAATATGGCACTTTCAATGGATAGGGCATTTTCAGTTATGGAGTACCTTATTGAAATTGGTATTGATAAAAAAAGATTAAGTTTTAAGGGTTATGGTGAGACTACTCCAAAAGTTTCTAATGATTCTGCTGAAGGTCGTAAGATCAACAGAAGAACAGATTTTTTAATATATTAAAGTTTTGAATATTATAATTTTGAATTGATGTTCTTAGAAAACAGCTTAAACCATAGCGAACAATTAGGATGGATTGAGGTCATTTGTGGGTCAATGTTCTCAGGAAAAACCGAAGAGTTAATCAGAAGATTGAAAAGAGCAAAATTTGCTAACCAAAAAGTAATTATTTTTAAACCAATTACGGATACTAGATATAGTAACGATAAAGTTGTTTCTCATGATGCTAACGAAATTTTTTCACATTCAGTAAAAAAA
>MDTC01235387.1_pt1 | contig 27279 bp, 19 predicted proteins | sample 811181 | NCBI WGS metagenome assembly MDTC01 (sample SAMN05326644, study PRJNA326480) | marine metagenome | isolation source: seawater | place: Pacific Ocean: North | collected 2011
CTTGTTCTTGTTCTTGTTCTTGTTCTTGTTCTTGTTCTTGTTCTTGTTCTTGTTCTTGTTCTGGCTCTGCGCTCGGCGAGGAGATGTGCTCATTGATTCTGGTGACGATAGGTCTGGCGTCTTGATCAGATGCATCAGCTGCCGACAAAACATCAGGTCCACTTGCGTCAGCCGATGACGTCATCGGGTCCCCTTTGAAATGCGTCGGAGACCGCTCCTCTGAAACTTGTTTTGGTATGGACTGGATCAATTCAATTATTTCCGATCGAAAATCCTCTATCCGCTCCATTAAAGGATCGGGGTCTTGTGTCGTCTGCTCGAGTCCACTCGTGATCAAACGCCGCATGACCTCTGCACGGGTTTGCCCGGTTTCGCTGGCCATTCGATTGAGCTGTTCGATGATGCCGTCTGAAAGGCGGATGCTGATCTGACCAGACATGGTTTATCTCCGATTTTATTGAATCCCAATTGGGGTTCAATACGACTATTATTTCGTGTTTGAAAGGGAAAAGTCATTTGAATCCCACCCTTTTAATCAATCTGTTTTGGGCGGTTTTAGCGGGTGCTATGAGTGGATTTTGCCCTCTTGGCAGGCGATTTGTCGAGACGCTGGACGTGAATCCCATTTGGGATTCAATAGTGCATCCCGTTTGGGATTCAGTGGTTGGAAATGTGTTTGGATACAGTTATTTAGATTGGGTGTTGGGCGTTGTCATCTTAGACCGGATCAAACTGCGAACTCTTCATTGTTTGAATCGGAACACCGGTTTGGACTCGCAATCGTTGAACACTGGAGTCTAGGCAAGCCAGTGTTCACTGTGTGCCTATTTGCCTTTGGCCAGCGACATTTAATGGCAGCTCAGCTCAAGCCTCTTGGTTGGGCCGATTTTTGATTCAACTGTGATTTTCTTAGAGCAGCGGCAATCTACTTAGTTGGTTATTCCCTCGGAATCGTCTTCTCGGCTGTGACGATTTAGAGACTCATTGTCTGTAGCGCCAATGGGCTGCCCAACAGCGATAGTGTGTCGTTTAGAACAGAAATGCACCCCACGTGAGAGTCCATACTGTGATGAAGATTGCAGTGATAATATTGACACCGAAACCCACTTTCGCCATGTCTGGAAGTCGGATCATTCCGGAGCCATAGACCACTGCGTTCGGCGGGGTTGCAACGGGCAGCATAAACGCACATGACGCAGCCAGGGTTGCTGGGAGAAGAAGCATGAGCGGCTCAACCTGAGTTGCGACCGCAAGTTCACAAATGATTGGTAAAAGTATGATGGATGTTGCGGTGTTGGATGTAACCTCCGTGAGGAAGGTCATAAACAGAACCACCGCAAAGACCATAAGAGGCAGCGGCCAGCCATCAGTAGACGACGCCAATAACGCGCCCAACCACTGCGACAGTCCAGTGGCCTTAAAACCCGATGCTAATGCAAAACCGCCACCAAAAAGAATGAGGATCTGCCACGGTGTTTTGGCCGTATCAGCCCAACTAAGCAAGGGCTTAATGTGTCCATCCGAAGTTCGAGTAGGAACAATGTATAGGAGGATGGTGATGCCAATTGCGATGGTTGCGTCGGTGATGCTCTTTGGGGGCAACCCGAATTGAATGAGAAGATATTTTCGAGAAATCCATAGTGTCACCGCAGCGACAAAGATAATGGCAACACGACGTTCGCCCTGCGACCAGCTTTGCTTTGGCCCCGTGAGTGCAGCCTGGGCCGGGTGACCAGCCGGGATCGGTGTACGTTGGATACGGAACGCGATTCGCGTCAAATAAAACCAAATCACCACCATCAAAACGATTGAGAGGGGCGCGGCAAAACTCATCCATTCGCCAAAGCTCAACTCAACTCCGTTTTTAGCTGCAACCTCTCGGAAAACGCCGTTGGGTGCTGTGCCCAGATATGTACCCATACCCCCAACGCTGGCAGCATAGGCCACACCCAGCATAAGTGCCTTTTCAAAGTCCCTGGATTCCATCGCGGACGCGACGGCCATCGCCACCGGCAAGAGCATAAGGGTGGTCGAGGTATTCAAAAGCCACATGGACAGTAAGCCGGACGCGAGCATGAAGCCTAAAATCAAGCGATCTGCGCGTGTTCCGCAGGTTCGAACCATAAACATCGCCAGACGGCGGTGCAGATTCCAGCGTTCGATAGCAAAAGCAAGCTGAAAACCGCCAAAGAATAGCCAGATCAAATCGTGTCCGTAATTGGGGGCAACATCCTTTGCTAAGCCAATACCCACAACGGGGAAGACAGCCAGCGGTATGAGGGCCGTGACCGCGACCGGCAGTGCTTCAGTCATCCACCAAATTGCCATCAGAACTGTGATTGCAGCCAGTTTATGGGCGTCTGGACTCAGGGTCTCACCGAGTGGTACGACCCAGACTATTGTCGCCAGTATGGGGCCCAGATAAAGCCCCTTGTTCAGACCGTTAGATTTGGATGCGTCCTGCATGCGATCATCGACTCCTTGCTCTTCAACCTGGACCCTAATCCCATCTCAATCCTTCAGCAAATTAGTCTAGGGGTCAAAGAGGCCATTGGCCGAATGGAAATATTTCTCAATAAATCGACTCAATTGCCGATATCTAGGGTGAAGCGACAAAATCAGTCTCTTCCCGACGGCCAAGGCGGGCTTTCGGACAAAGACCAGGGAGGTTGAAACAGATGTTGAAGGCGACAGGCCGTCTTTCACCCGATCAGATATTCCAGATTGGAAAAGAAGCCATTCATTTAATCAGAGATAAGACGTCGAGCTCTAGAATCATCGCCGCCTGTCTCGATCGCTCGCCTCAACTTGTCGAAGCCGTTCATGCCTATGCCCAAGTCCAATTCCGTGATAGGGGTCGCATTCGCGGTACCCGCGATGCCATCACCTTGATCGGTCTTTCCGAACTCGAGAAGCTGCTGCTCGGTCATTTACGGCGTATTCAGCGCAATGTGGACGGGCGTCAAAGTCGTTTCAATCATCGCATTGCAGCGCTCGATGTCGCTCCACCCAAATTGCCCGCATCCATTCGCGCGCGCCGCTACGCAACTCACTAGGGCAGACAACCGCCGCGTTTTTCCATCAATGTCACGACAAAATGGCACCTTGCCCTCGGTCGATGTTACACTCAACCCATCGGAAATCGTCCTGAGTTGTACATGCGATCGTTTATCACCATTTCTGCCACACTGTTGGTCTTGCTGCCTGCGGCCTCGTCGCTAGCTCAACCCGAGTCGAAAACAGAAAAGCTGTCCGGCACGAGCTTGAAGAGACCGGGCGCGAAGAAAACACCGGTTAAAAAAACGGCTGCAGCGACCCGGACCCAGACTGAGACCAAAGACGACGGTTCTGCCGGGGCTGAGCCACAAGCCAAAGCGACTCCAACGACATCTCGGACGTCGAAGAAAAAGCCGTCGGTAGAAAAAGATAAGGCCCAACCAAGAAGGAAGGCCAAACAACCGGCAGCCATCCGCTCTCGGGCGCCAGGCTTAACCGGTGCGACGGGCCTCGACCGTCTTTGGGCCGCTGACACCGGTCCGCTGGACACAATTCGTATGCGCCTAGGGCTCGCGTTCTTCAATGCCGATGATTTCCCATACGAGGGGGCTGGAAATGCCTTTATCGGTAGTTACTTCTCATTCGCATACACCCCACACAAATTCGTCGAGGCCTTTACGTCAATCTCCGCCACCAGCAATAGCCATGACGCTGAGCAACCAAGTCTATTGCAAACGCAAGGCGACCTGACCCTTGGCGTCAAGGGCGTCTATCCAGTGAGCGATCTGATTCGAGTGGGTGGCGCCATTGCTGCCCGTTTTTTGAGCGGTGTCGGGTCCGCAGGCTTTGAACCATCGGCAACAAGCGTCGATCTCCGACTTCTGTCCACCTTTGACTTCACCGATGCTGAGAAAATCCCACTGAGGATTCACCTAGAAATCGGCAATTATTTTGAGAATTCAGAAGTTTTAACGGATCACCTCGCAGGTGAGCCAAGTTTGGTCCAAGAATACGGTCTGCAGGTGGCTCGATATGACCGGTTGACATTTGGCCTGGGCATTGAGAGTCCATTTGACCCTTACTTCAATCCGTTTCTCGAATACCAAATCAGTAAACCCCATTTCGTCGAATTAGGGAGGACAGGACAGGGCAGTCACGAGTATACGTTTGACTCGATCCCGCACCATTTGACTCTTGGCTTGCGCGCCTTTCCCATCGAGCATCTGGCCATCGATACAGCCGTTCGGATCGGACTTGCGAGCAAGCCTCACACGGGTGTTCCAGCCACGCCACCCTACATGGTGCTCATCGGTGTCGCCTACACGCTCGATCCAACACCCAAAATCGTAACAAGAACTGTGGAGCGAACCAGTCCGGCGCCCGTTATTGTCAAGAAAACGGGCCTGTTTTCCGGCCGTATCGCCGATAAAACCTCGGGGAAGCCGATTGCGGATGCGCTTATCAGCTATCCGTCGACAGCCGGTTTTTCGCCACAGACCAGTACGAATGATGGACGTTTTTCCGGCTACCGCTTCGATGCGGGTGTGGTCGAATATACGGTTTCTGCCAAAGGCTATAAGCCGAAGCAGGGTCGAACCACCATGACTGGCGGTCAAAATGCAAGTGTGGAGATTAAGCTCGAACTCGATCCAGCACAGCAGGCAGGTGATGTGACCGTCAGAATCTTTGGCAAACGTGGCAAACCGATTGTAGCCGCGCTTACATTTGGAGGTAAAGCGACGGGGGTCAAGGGGCAATCTAAACCTGGGCAACCTTACAAAGCCAAACTACCCGCTGGGCGCCACCCGTTGACGGTCACAGCGAAGGGATACGATGTCCTAAAGACAGCGGTTTTAGTTCGGGGTGGAGAGACAACACCTCTTCGATTCAATTTGACCACTGGCCGACCCAAAGCAGTTCCAGCCACCGTCGGCCCCTCGCGGGCCCCAGTAGGACCTCCCAAAGTCAGTGGCGGTGGTCGTTTCGCTAAGGTGACGCCGCGTTCGATTTCCCTTCGCCGCAGAATTGATTTTAAGCCTGGTACGAGTGAATTGACACCCAATTCTCGCGCCGTCTTAAACGATGTCGCCCGTGGTATGAAGCAAATAAAAAACATCAAGCGTGTCCGGATCGCGGCCCATGTCAGCGGGACTGGTTCGCGCGATAAAGACAGCCGACTGAGCATCGCAAGGGCAAATCGGGTCAAGGGCTACCTCGTCTCACGCGGTGTTTCGGCCGGGCGACTACAAGCGCGCGGTTACGGTGGGCTGAATCCGATTCGGCCGAGTTTAACAACGCGAGCACGGGCTCAGAATGAGCGCGTCACGTTCACTGTCATTCGGAAATAAGATGTTTAAGCTTAGACAAACAATATGGCTTTTCTTTGGTCTACTGATGAGCGCAGGCTGCGGCCGTTCGTCGGTCGAATGTCAGAGCCATATAGACTGCGGCGACGGCTTCGTGTGTCTTGATCAGCAGTGCCTGGACGGCCCAGCCTGCGTCGAAGGCTTCTGCCCTCAGGGTCTTCTATGCGTGGCTGGCGTTTGTATCGATGATCAGGTGATTCCAAATCGATGTGGCGATGCAGCGGCCTGTCCTGAGGGGCTGAGTTGCGTCAATGGCCTGTGTGAATCGGTTTGCACAGATGGTGAGTGTCCAGTTTTATGCGATGGAGGCGATTGCTCTGATTCAGGTCCTGTTTGCTTTGACGACTCTGGCTGCGCCGATACAGGTCCAGCATGTTTAGACGATGGCGGTTGCGCCGATTCAGGCCCTGTTTGTCTGGACGATAAGGGGTGTCAGCCGGGCGAAATATGCGAAAACGGCGGATGCCGCTCAGGGTGCCGTGGTGATGTTGACTGTAATCAGGGTCAAATTTGCGACAGTGGTTCAAACACCTGCGGACCGGCTTGCGGACCCGACCGCCCATGTGAAGACGGATTAATCTGCTCTGAGCAAGCTCAGTGCCTCGGATGCATTGGCGATACTGATTGCATGTCAGGCTTCGTGTGCATCAACAATTCATGTGAGATGGATCAGGGCTGTACCGACGACAGCGACTGTCCAGACCAACAGATTTGTCGCCAGGGTCAATGTGGTCCAGACGACGGGTGTCGAATCGATGAAGATTGCCGGTCTGACCAGAGGTGCGTGGATGCTGAGTGTATAGATGTCGCATGCCGATTTGACCTCGACTGTGAGCCAGGCTTCATTTGCACCGATAGCGGAGACTGTGTAGACACCTTGGAATGCCGCCGAGACGGTGATTGTCCTGGTGGACAATTATGCGCAGCGAATTCGTGTGTGCCAGGTCCAGAGTGCAGAGCCGATGTGGACTGTCCGAACGGTTTTGAATGTCAGGCCAATCGATGCGTTCAAGCACCAGAATGTCGTATCGATTTCGACTGCCCTGATAATTTTGAATGCGTCGACAACGTCTGCATTGAACGGCCCGCATGTCGAAATGATGGAGACTGTTTTCCTGGTCAGCGATGCTTGAATTCTGTCTGTATTGAAGACAATCGATGTCGAGCTGATGGCGACTGTCCCAATGGACAGCTGTGCGTAGGTGGACTGTGCCAAGATGTCGAAGGCGACTGCCGGATCGATGCGGATTGTGAAGAGGGGCAGAGGTGTTTAGACGGCGTTTGCGTCGAAGGCTGTTTTAACGATGCTCAGTGTCCTGACGGATTTGCATGTATTAATGGCCGTTGCGGTCGCCAACCCTGTGCTAGCGACTTGAACTGCCCTCAACCATTCGGTTGCGTGGATGGGTTCTGTGACGATGTAGAGTGTCGAATCGATACGGGCTGCCCTGACGGGCAAGACTGTGTCCGTCATCGCTGTATCGTCGTCTCCGAGTGTCAAGTTGCGGCCGACTGTCCGCCCAATAGTGAATGTGCGAATGGTCAGTGTATTCCGCTTCCAGAATGCGATCTTGAGCGGCCGTGCCCGAATGGGCAGATCTGCCGGGATGGGAGCTGTGTTGACGATGTAGAATGTCGGGGAGACAATGACTGTCCACTGGGCTTCTCATGCGTCAATAACCTGTGTCTGCCGCAAGGCGCATGCGGACCGGGCCGACCCTGCCCCAATGATCTCATCTGCAACGATGGTGTCTGCGAGCCACCCGTTGAATGCCTTGTCAACGGTGATTGCCAGGCTCTCAGCAGTTGTATCAATGGGCGATGCCAATTTACGGGTCGTTGCGATCGTGACGAAGACTGTGGACCAGGCCAGGTCTGTGATGGGCTAAATCAGCAATGTATTGATGATGTGGAATGCTTTGTCGACAACGATTGCCAGGACGGATTTCAGTGCATCGGCAACCTGTGTAGAGAATTACAGGGGTGTGATGCGGATCCGGACTGTGGTCAGGGCGAATTCTGTGCTGATCCACCGGGTATATGCCTACCCCGGCCGGATTGTTTCGACGATAATGACTGCAGCGATGGTGAGCGGTGTGACCAGGGCAATTGTGTTGTCGTCGTCTGCCGAAATGACGACGACTGCGACGGCGAATTTAGCTGTGTAGCAGGCCGCTGCATACCGCCTTTTTTCTGCGAAGACGCAGGTGACTGTCCGCTGCCGAATCTCCAATGCATCAACAACGTGTGTACTGCCCCCAATGGGTGCCAGAGCGACGATGAGTGTCGAGGGGGATTGAGCTGTGTAGCCGGTGTATGCGCCCCGATTCCTCCGCCCGAATGTAGGACAGACGAAGACTGTGGCCCTCGAGAACAATGTGAATTTGGATTTTGCATTCCTGACCAAGGCTGCACCGATGATAATGAGTGTCCTGCAGGGCAAGTCTGCGCCGACCGCGAATGCATCCCGGATCCAGAGCTGTGTCGAGGCGATGATGACTGCGGACCCAATGCCGTTTGCGACGATGGTCGTTGTGTAGATGCGCCACCGCAATGTCAGAACGATAACGATTGTCAGCCTGGACAAGTCTGCGCTGCCAATGAATGTATTGAAGCCGAACCGGAGTGTCGACTCGATGCAGACTGTGGCGCCGGTGAAATTTGTGTCGAGTCGACGTGTCGTGACGGGTGTCGTGATGACAGGCAATGCCAGGGTGACCAAGTGTGTGTCGGCGGGACATGCCAGGATCCTGCTGAATGTAGAGAAGCCGATGGGATCGTTGATGTTGGTCGAAACGGTGGTCGCTTTGCCGTCGATACGACAAGAGCACCGTCCAATTACACCGGCACGTGCGCAGGCGCTGGTACCGAACGCGTTTTGCGAATCGTGCTTGAGTCCTTTGTCTCGATATCCATTACGACCAGTGGTGATGATCCAGGGTCTGGAACGGACACGGTTTTGTATGTACGGCGAGAGTGTGACGAAACGAGAACCGAGGTCGTTTGTAATGATGACATTGGTGGCAATGGCGGTGGACGGCGATCTTTATTTTCGTTTGTCGAAATCGAGCGAGCTGAACCGGGCGTTTACTACATATTTGCCGACACCTTCGCGGAAGGCGCTCGTTTTGATGTCGAAATTGAGGTGTCCCCGCTCGCTGCCGAATGTGAACAGGATGATGATTGCGACGGCGTGACCATCTGCGAAGACAGCTTCTGCGTCCAGCCGGAATGCGTCCGCGACTCCCAATGCGCCGATAATGAGCGCTGCTTGAACGGTCGTTGCGAACAGCGGGCCGATTTTTGCGCCAGAGACAGCGATTGTGCGGACCAGACCCAAATCTGCGAGCAGCAAACCTGCATCAGCACCAATGGTGCGTGTGCCGACATAGATGATTGCCCTGACAACGCCTTTTGCATCGGTGGAGGGTGTATCGAAGCGATTCCGTGCGCCAATAACCGCCAATGCCGACAAGTTGGCATTCCGTTGCTCCGCTGTAGACAAGGTGTTTGCACATCTCAAATCAATCAGTGTGACCGTAACTCCGATTGTATTGCTGGCAATAGTTGTGCGTTCGGGTTCTGCATTCCCTCTGCAAGCCCAGAGTGTGTTCGCGACCGACATTGTGCTGCGGGCCAGCTCTGTGAAGGACAGGCTTGTGTCTTGGAATGATAAGCGCCTCACTGGCCTATCTTAAGGAGCGATGAGTCGCCGTTTCCGGTCTTTGGACAAGGCGATGCCTGGCTCGTCAATTTGAATGCGGTCCCAAAGTTGACAGGTCACCTCTTTGTGACGGGTATCCAATGCCTCGCAGTAATTCGTATATTTACAGCGGCGGATGTCCTGCCCACGCCCCTGTCGCATTTTCATAAACCAGTCTGGATCGGCCAATGTTTGGCGCGCGGCTGCGATAATATCGGCGTGTCCATTTTTGAGTAAAGATTCCGCTCGAGTGAAGTTGTTTATACCACCGGCGACCACAACAGGGGTGGGTAGGCTCGCCTCACGCAAGACAGCCTTCACGTCGGCCATAGCATCGATATTCCGGTAAAATGGACCGCGAGTGTCGCTGTAGATAGTGGGCATACATTCGTAGCCACTCTTGCCGGTATACGGATAGATTGCCTGACCCACTTTGGGTTGCTTTGCATCGTCGAACTTTCCACCTTTAGATAGACTCAAAAAGTCCATACCCTGATGCGCAAAAGCCAAAGCGATCTGAGGTGATTCGCGTGCTGAAAAACCCGTATCGATTACTTCATCGACTAAGAATCGGCAGCCGACAACAAAGGCATCGCCAACACTCTGCCGCACCGCATCGTAGACCTCCATTGGACATCGCAGCCGATGGCTTAAAGAGCCACCATAGCCGTCATCCCGCTGATTGGTTTTTGATAGAAAACTGGCCATCGTGTAGGCGTGTGCGTAATGCAGTTCGACGCCATCAAAACCAACGGATTCCGCGCGTTTTGCAGCCTCCGAAAAGAGCCTAGGTAATTGCGCGGGCAGTGATGCAATATGCTCTAAATGCGTGTCGGTGACTCTTTCCCTATAGCCCAGATATAGGTTTTCAAGCTCGCGTTCCGTGAGAACATCCAAGAGACGTTGGTCCGACTGTTCAGCAAGAAACGAGCGGACATCAGCCTCGGGCGCGTCGATCCAATGGTCTGTCTTCGTTAAGTCAGCTAGGGCTCTACGGTGATGCTCCGTAATTTTGAGGTAGCGGGCAAAGTAGACACTCGGTTTAGGTCGCCGATTCAAGCGAAGAAAATCGATGAGTTGTATGAACAGCTTTGTTCGTCCCTGACTGTGCTCTTTGACCCGCTTCACAAGAGTTTCGAGACCTCGCAAGTAGCGGTCATGCCCGATTCGTAGCAAGGGGCCGCTCGGAATGTCTCGTATACCAGTTGCTTCCACGACAATGGCACCGGGCTGTCCTTTTGCAAAACGTCCGTACCACTGCAATACATTGTCTGTGACTTCACCGTCTTCGGTCGCCCGCCATGGCACCATCGCGGGCACCCATGTTCGCTCGGCAAGCTTTAAACGCCCCTGACTGAATTCGCTGAAAAGGTGGCTGTGCGCGGCGTTGGCAGAGCTCGGCCAGCGGTCTGGAACGACGACATGCTTGGTGACATGGGGCGGCCGCCACATGACTAGTTCGATTCCTTGAGAACACGCTCTAATAGAACGCGTGTCGCTTCATCGACCAGATTCCAAACATGATTAAATCCATCGGACCCGCCGTAATATGGGTCGGGGACATCTTGCCCATGTGTCCCCAGCTCATCGAGCATGAGACTGATGTCTGAGTCTGTTTGAAACGGTTTACGTGCATTGATATCTCTTAAATTACTTCGATCCATTGCAACGATGTAGTCGAACTGCTCAAAGTCTTTTGGCTCAAGTTTCCTTGAGCGTTGGCGCCCTATGTCGATTCCCATGCTCTCTGCCGTTGTGATACTTCTCGGATCAGGCGGCTCACCTGCGTGGTATCCGCCTGTCCCGGCTGAATCGATGACGAATCGGTCGCTCAAATTACCTTTTCTGACGTGCTCCCGAAATGCGCCTTCTGCCAGTGGTGACCGACAAATGTTACCCAAACAGACAAAGAGGACATGGACAGGCGTAGTCATTTTGTTTATCCGATCTTTCCTATGACAGCTTGATATTCTGGATCGTTCGAGAGACGTGGACAGCGCGTAACGGCCTCTCGGAGTAGAGTTTTGGCTTGGTCTGGTCCTTTAGTCGATGCAACTTGATTGACGTGGAAGAAAAACATGCCGAGGGGCGCATCGTCGGTCTTGAATAATCTTTCAAAGAAGGCAGGCAAATGCTCATGGTCTTTAAATTCGATGGCGAGTGCGCAGAGATTATTGAGCATTGCCGGCCAGCCATTCGATGCCTCAGGTTTTCCAGAAAAAGCTTGTTTATAGGCTGAATAAGCAGCTTGGTAGCGAGCAAGCTCCCAATTTAAAGCGCCTAAAAGCTCCTGCGCTTCCCAGACTCGATGCCGCAGCCACACTTGCTCATTAGCGCCGGGCAAGGTCAAACATTGCAAAGCCCGTTCGACAGCTTGTGCTGCCTGCTGGTTGGCATTCGCTTTGGCGAGTCCTTTGCCCAGCTGGTACCAGATATCTGGATGGTTTGGATGCAGCGCGAGCGTGTCCTGGGCAATCTCAATGATTTGATGGGCGGGCGCGTCAATGGCAAAGAGCACTCTAATCAAGTGGTCTGCTGCATCAACCAGCGGGCCATGGCCCGTTGTCTTAATGCCTGAGTAAGCCAAGCGAAGCGCGGCCTCAGCATCTTCGGTCCGGCCGAGTAAGAGATACTCACGGCCCAAATAAAAGCGTTGTTGATGATTATCTGGTTCGTCTCTCAGTGTGGCTTCGATCAACGGCAGGGAGCGGGCTGCTTTCTGGCGAGCTTTGTACAACTCAGGATCGTATCCCAGGTGTATGATGCTCAGGCCGGTGAACCGAGTCGCGTCTATTTTTGGCGCATTTGAATCCAATGCACCGAATCGATTGTGTACCCGGCCTGAGTATCCAAGTCTCGGGTCACGTGGAAAGACTCTGACACTGAAAAATGACGAGATGGGACTGCCATCAAGCCTCGTATTTGTGACATCCAGCATGAAAGCTTGAAATGGAAAACTTGGACCAGGTTTCAAATAGGGTCTGATGGACGCTGGCCTTGGGCCGACAAAACGTTCATCAGCATCCAAAATCGCGACCCATTGACCATTGGCGCGTTTAAGGGTTTCATTTCGAGCTGCAGAAAAATCATTAATCCATGGAAAATGACTGACCGTTGCACCCAAATCTTGTGCGATTTCAACAGTGCGGTCAGTAGAACCAGTATCGACAACGATCAATTCGTCGCAGACAGGCTGAGCACTCTTGAGTGCATCCTCTAAAAAGTCTTCTTCGTTTTTCACCATCATGGCCAAGGAGAGCAATGGACCGGTGGTGGTGATGACCCGCTTTGACTTTGGTCGTCGATTCTTTTTCTTTTTGTTCCGTTTACTCACTCGGCGTCGAAAGCCTCTCGTAGACGGCGAGAAATTGACCCTTTGAGGCGGTCACCATCGACACCAGCCGCGCGCGCCATCATACCCAACTTAATTTCGACGGTGACGTCCTGTTCACTGACAGACATTGAACCAGAGACCCCAATTCCTTTAAAACTGGCTTTGTTACCAGACCAATTCAGCTTGACGCCAAACTTGCTGAGCATTTCTTCAAAGACGGTGACACGGCTTTTCGCCGTATCGACGCCAAGGTTGTGTGATTCTGTAATGCGTATCGTAGCCATGAAATGTTCCCCATTATCCATTTGATGCGGTGTATGAACTGACCAATACCGACTTCATGTTATGTGTGGACTCATTGTTTTCGTCCATGTATCCGTCGGGTATGTGATTGATAATTGTTTTTCCCGACGCTCCAATTCCCAGCTGATTACGCACCAAGATCTCATAATGGAATTCAAAGGTCACGGCTAAAACGGGTTTCGCCAGTGACCTATGGTTGTCACAGAGCTCGTTTTTTGAGTGGCATTTACAGGGGCCTCCATCGGCGACCAGGACTCTCCAATCCGGACGGCTGGGTATTGGTCAAAATGTAGATGGCTCTTCTGTTTCTCGCCTCGTCTACATTGTCTCCGGTTGATACGGCCTGCATTTTCTCGCCGTATCCCTCGAAGAAAATGGGTGAATCAATCCCTTTTGAGCGAAAATATCTAGCGATTGCTTTGGCCCGTTTACGGCTCAGGAGCAAGTTGTCTTGTTCTGAGCCGACGGTATCCGTACAGCCTGCAACGAAGAGCTTTAAGTCAAAGTTGACATCTGAGCGGCCCAGCGTCGTTCGGAAAGCCTTAATTTCCGTCTGAATCAAACTCACCACCGCACTTAACTTTTTCGCTTCTTGGAGTTCAATTTTTGCCTGCCCAGATTCAAAAATGACATCATCGTGGGGGATTTCAACATACCAGGCGACCAAGCGAAATGCGCGCCAGCGTCCGACATGGTCATAGATCTTAAGTTCGAGTCGTCTCACGTTTTTTGGGTCAAGCGGATCAAAGCGGATGTCGACTGAGCCAGTCGATTGATTAAGCGCAACCAAGTCATTCAGAATTTGGTCGCCCTGAATGTTAAAGGCGACAAGGTCTGCTTTCTCAAGAGGTGTATTCGAGCGGACGGTAATGAGGCCTTTGTCTAATTTTACGCCGCGCTTATCCAATTGGATTTGTAGTGGACCAACAGAGACGATTTCGAACTTAAACGTGGATGTGACTGTCTCGGAGCCAATGTTCGCTTTTACAGATGCCATCCAATTTGTCCGCCCGATCGGCGCCCTAAATGACAGGGTGCGTTTTGAGTCTTGTTTCATTACCGAGAATGACGTCATCGACTCAGATTTAGGTCCTTTTAAGCGGATCTCGACTTTCGTCAATGCTTGGTTGGCGTGTAGCGTGAGTTTAGCTTTTTGACCTGGCTTGACCTGATAGGTCGCAGAAATCGACCATGGAGACCCTTTTGCCATGGGTGTCGCGGTCAGGCTACAGAGCACAGCTAAAATAAGCCCGCTGTAACTATTTACGGTTCGTAAAATCCTCATTATTGACTCCGTCGCTTCCCCACGGTCATCGGTCGTGACGTGATATCTGACATTTTTATTCGTCTTCTTCAAAGCTTCACAGGACTTTCATTCATTTTTTTGAGTGGACTGTGGTAACCTGTCGGCCTTATTTGCAACTGGAGCAGGACATGAAACCCAGTCATACAGCAATTATCATGGATGGCAATGGTCGGTGGGCTCAGCAACATGAGAAACCTCGCGGCAATGGTCATACGGAAGGGGCAGAAGCGGTTCGGCGAATCGTTCGGCATGCACGTCGCCTTGAGATGGATTGTTTGACGCTCTTTGCCTTTAGCAGTTTGAACTGGGGTCGCCCGTCGACGGAAATCAACGACTTAATGGATCTCCTGCTCGAATTCCTTTACTCGGAACGGCAAGAGTTGCTGGAGAATGGGATTCGCCTCAGGGCCATTGGAGAGAGAGATTTTCTCCCGTCGTCCGTCCGTGCCGCTTTGGCTCAATTGGAATCAGATACAGCGGCATGCACGGACATGGAATTGGTTTTGGCTGTCTCCTACGACGGTCGCCGCGATATGGTTCGTGCAGCCCGCCGTTTGGCCCTTATGGCTCAGAAGGGTGACCTTCTGCCGGCTGATTTGAATGAGACGCAGCTCATGGATGCCTTGTCGACTCGTGCGCTTCCGGACGTCGACTTGCTCATCAGAACATCGGGTGAGTTTCGAACGTCTGGTTTCCTTCCGCTCGAGGCCTGTTACGCCGAGCTGTATTTTACTGAAACGTTATGGCCGGACTTTACCGAGGCTGATCTGGACGCGGCGTGTGTCGAATACAGCCGCCGGCAGCGCCGTTTCGGATTGACGAGTGACCAGCTGGCCGTAAACGGCTAGCCGTGGTGACTCGCCCGCTTGGTCTTTCTTCCTCCATCAGGAGCCTCGCCTCCGGGATTTGTTTAGGACTTATACTTTGCTCCGGTTGTGGTCTCTCGACCCCCAGCACAAAGGCTAAGAAACCGAAGCCGGTCGTCGTACCGTTCCAGCCTCCTATCGCTAAAGAACCTGGCGCATTTGATGCCCAAAGCGTACAGCAGGATTCGATTCTGATTTATAATGCGACGCTTCTAACAGCCGATGATGCCAGGCCACAAATCGAGGGCGGCTGGATCCGAATCAACAATGGACTGATCGAGGCTCTCGGGTCTGGCCGGGCACCAAAGATAATGAAGGGCGAACGGAGGTTTGATGCCAAGCACGGCTTCTTGACGCCCGGTCTTGTGGACACCCACAGTCATCTCGGCGTCTATCCATCGCCCCATGTATGGGCCCATTCAGACGGCAATGAAATGACAAACCCCATCACGGCGGGCATTCGAGCAGAGGAAGCCTTCTGGCCACAAGACCCCGGTATTGAACGTGCCGTCGCGGGTGGGGTCACAACCATTCAAATTCTTCCTGGCTCCGGGAATTTGATGGGCGGGCGTGGCGCTGTCTTAAAGCTCCATCCGAGCAGAGAATCGCGCGCCATGAGGTTTCCTGGGGCCGCCGATGCACTTAAAATGGCCTGCGGTGAAAATCCAAAACGCGTGTATGGAAAAGGGCGCCGTGCCATGCCCATGAGTCGCATGGGCAGTTTGTTTCTCATGCGAAAAACGTGGATTGCTGCTCGGCGATATAAACTCGCTTGGGATACCTGGCGTAAGAATCCTGAAAAAATGGTGTCGGGTGTATTGATGCCCGTAAAGCCGCCCAAGCGTGATTTAAATCTTGAAACTTTGGCCATGGTCCTTGAGGGCAAAATTAATGTCCATGTTCACTGTTATCGAGCTGATGAAATGCTCCTCCAGCTCAAGTTAGCCAAGGAGTTTGGCTACAAAATTAAGTCGTTCCATCATGCCGTCGAAGCCTACAAAATTCGTGATGTACTCGCGAGAGAAGGTGTGTCGGTCAGCACATGGGCAGATTGGTGGGGGTTTAAGATTGAAGCCTATGATGCCATCGAGCAAAACCTCGCCCTATTGACGGAGAGTGGCGCAATTGCCGTGTTGCATACCGATAGCGAAGAGGGGATTCAGCGAATGAATCAAGAGGCCGCTAAAGCCTACTGGGCCGGGGTCCACTCGGGTGTGCAATTGTCCGAGCATGATGCGCTGAAATGGATCACCTACAATCCGGCAGTCGCCCTAGGTGTGGCCGAAAAAGTGGGCAGTCTGGTCATTGGGAAACACGGTGATATCGTTGTTTGGGATCGCCACCCATTCAGCGTTTATGCGAAACCACAATTGGTTTTGATCGATGGGCTGATTCGCTTCAATTCCACCGAGAAACGGATCCCATGGAGTGATTTCGAGGTGGGCCAATGACTTTGTTAATGGCGCTGACCATCGCCTTAGTGGGTGGTGAGATTCACACCATGGACGGCGCACCGATGACTCAGGGGACCATCCTTATCAAAAACGGCCAAATTTTGGCCGTTGGCCAGGACCTTGTCATTCCTGCGGATGCGGACGTCGTTCAATTGGATGGTGCCATCGTGACTCCTGGACTTATCGACGCCTGGACTCAACTTGGACTGGTGGAGATTTCAGGTGTTGATGCGAGTAATGACACTCGGTCGGGTTTGGGTGACTTAAGTGCATTTCATCGCGTTGTTGATAGCTTTAACGCGGACAGCTCCCTGATTCCCATTCAGCGCGTTCATGGTGTGACTACAGTGTTGGTCGCACCATCCGGTGGTCTGGTCTCAGGTGCCGCGGCCGTTTTTGATCTAGGGGGTCCCGTACCGATTAGCCCGGACGTCGGATTAGTGGTTGGACTGGGGGGACAGCGTGACGGTTCAAGAGGCAGTCGGTTTTGGCGTTTGCGCGCACTCTTCGAAGAGGCTCTCAACTACGGCAAAAACAAGATGCTCTTCGAGCGGAATCAATATCGAAACTTATTTGCGAGCCGCTTAAATCTAGAGGCTGTCTTACCGGTCGCTCAGGGAAAAAAACGCCTGTTTGTGCGTGTCAATCGTAGAGCTGACATCCGAGCAGTCGTGGATTGGGCCGTCCTGAATCAGATCAAGCTGGTGTTGGTTGGTGCGCGAGAAGCCTGGTTAGAGGCGGCTCGAATTGCAGAGGCCGGTGCGAGTGTCATTTTAGACCCTACGGCCAATGCCCCATCAAATTTTGACAGCATTCAATCCCGAGCCGACGCGGCCAAGCTCTTATTAGATGCTGGCGTTCCAGTGGCCATCAGCACGTTTTCTGCCCACAACGTTCGGAAGCTCAGACAATGGGCAGGTAATGCAGTCCGGGTTGGATTGACGCAAAGACAAGCTCTTGAAGCCATCACGCGTCGTCCCAGTGAAATTCTTGGGCTCGATGGCCATGGCCTACTTCGAAAAGGAGCTGTTGCTAACTTTGTCGTCTGGTCAGGCGATCCCCTTGAATTCGAGTCCACCGTCAAAGCAGTTTATATTCGTGGCGTTCACCAAACGAAATTACATCGTCAGCGCGTCCTATTCGAACGATACCGAAAGCTTAATCCCTCATCGTCCCACAATGGCTCCGAAGACGCTCAGCCCTAATGGACCGTAATTCAGCCTAAAACCGTCGCTTTCAGCCATTTTTTCTGTTATAAGACCAGCAACTTTAAGACCGCCTTGAAATCGATTGAGGCGGTGATTCTGATTTCGAATGAAGGAGGCGGCAAACATGAGCGGAGATTTTGTGCCAGGACTCGCTGGGGTCGTAGCAGCTAAATCGGCGATCGGTTGGATCAACGGGCTAGAAGGAATTCTACGATATCGTGGAATCGGGATCGAAGAGCTGGCGGAACACAGCAGCTTTGAAGAGGTCAGTTACCTCCTTCTGATGGGGCGTTTACCCACACGAGACGAGTTGTCCGCTTTTGATGCCCAACTAAAGGCATATCGAGCTGTTCCAGACGGCATTACCGCTATATTGCAAAATTTGCCTAAAGATGGCCATCCGATGGTTGCGTTGCAGTCTGCGGTCGCCGCTCTTGGCACCTTTTATCAGCAGATGGATGTCACAGACCGAGATGGCAATCAAGCAGCTGCTCTGAGGTTAATCGCCTCGATGCCTACCATCGTCGCCGCATTTGATCGCATTCGAAAGGGTCAGACGGTCCTGGCGCCCGATTCAGACCTCAATCATGCCGCCAACTTTCTGTACATGCTGACGGGTGAGCGCCCTGACGAAAAGGTCACGCGCTTGATCGATGTTTGCCTCGTTTTACATGCCGAACATGGCTTTAACGCGAGTACCTTCACGGGTCGGGTTGTTGGTTCGACGATGGCGAATCCATACTCGACAATCGCAGGCGCTGTCGGGTCACTCTCCGGCCCCTTACACGGTGGCGCAAACGAGCGTGTGTTGCATATGTTGCGCGATGTCGGGAGTGCGGATGCTGTTGCTCCATTCCTTGAGACCATGATCAGCACCAAGCAAAAGATCATGGGTCTTGGGCACCGCGTCTACCGTGTTAAAGACCCGAGAGCAACCGTGTTGCAGACGATGGCTGCCGATCTTTTCAGCAGTCATGGCTCGACCCCCTTATATGACATTGCTCATACATTGGAGTCAGAGGCCGCAAAGCGTTTGGGCGCTAAGGGCATTTATCCCAATGTCGATTTCTACAGTGGTTTAGTCTACGAGAAGCTTGGAATCGAAGTTGACTTGTATACACCCCTGTTTGCGATTTCACGTGTAGCGGGGTGGACTGCCCATTGGCTTGAGCAGCTCGAAGACAATCGAATTTACCGCCCGACGCAGCATTACGTTGGGTCTACAGATTCGTCATACGTTGACATTGCGCAACGTTAGAAACGAGAGCTGCGGTGGACCGCTACGAATTCTTCTCGGGGTTACCCCGGACTGAGCCTGGTGGGACCATCTTCACGTCGGCCTACCTGAGTTTTGTCCAGTTACAGCGTTCGGACCGGATACTCGACCTTCGAACAGGCACTGGCGAGCGAGCTGTTTGGATCTGTCGGTCTAGAGTTGGGGAAGTGGTTGCCGTCGATCAAGACCCACGCTTTTGCCGGCTTGCTCAGTCCCACGCCTTGGATGGTGGAACGGGTGGTCGAATGCAGGCCGTTTGTGCGCGTTACAATGCGCTACCATTTAGCGACGAAAGCTTCTCATTGGTCATCGCTGAATGGGCGCCCATCACCTTGGGCCTTAAGGCGTCATTACAGCTTTGGAGACGCCTTGTTCCCGTCGGCGGCCTACTCGCGATTTCATATCCGGGCGTTGTCAATCGCGATGCGCCCAAAGAAGTTCGAGGTCCGATTGAATTGCGTATGGCTGAACCGATGGCCACATTAAATGATTACCAATCTACAGCCCGATCCCTCGGCTACGAAATGGTGCATCAGGCAACTTTAGGGCATCACCTTTGGCAAAACTTTTACGCGGATACTACCCGACGTGCTTGGGCGCTCGCTGGTCGCGATGAAAACAATGTGAGCGGTGCCATTCGCTCAATTCTCGATGAGGCAAATTGGTACCGTAATATTGGACGTGGCCGAGTGTTTCTACAAAGTATGTTACTTCGCAGAACGCGTTAGGCTACGAACGAACAAGGAATAGACAGTATGCGGAAGATCGACCTTCACCTGAGCGTATTATTGATCGTGATTTGTGCAGCGGTAGGCTGTGATGATGGATCAAGTTCAACTGGAAATAACGTCGTCACAGCAGACGGAGGGCGCCGAATTGCGGATGCGTCTCTCGACCAGTCCGTGACGGCCAATGATGCAGCACCGGGCGGTGATGCCGGCACCGCATCGGATAGCTCGACCATAGCCGATAGCGGTTTGCTGCCGCTTAGAGACTGCGAAGAAGTTTGCGACTTCTATGTCGAATGCGATCGCTTAGACCTTTGGATGGGACGACAGCGGAGCGCATGCATCGCTGCGTGCGAACAGGTCGAGGACCTAGAGGCCTTCTCAGGCTATCGAGCTTGTCTGCAAACGACAGCCTGCGATGGTCTACAAGAATGTCGACTGCCTGTCAGACCTCGACCGACCTGTAGTCAAGTCTGTGAAACCTTAGATGAATGTGGAGCTACAGACCGTCTGCCGGCTGCAATACCTGGCGTAGAGGACTGCTTGTCCGGTTGTGGCACGCCATCGATTTCTGCCGACATTCGGCGTTGTGGAGAAGCCGTCGTTGCTGATCCTGAGACGTGTAATGAACCAGAGTTCGCTCTGTGTATGCTCCGCGAGCAAGCTGCGACCTGCACACAGGTGTGCCAACAGAAAGTGGACTGTGGTTTGGTTGACGACGTCATAGACTGCTCGATCGCCTGCTTGAGTCGTGACGTGCCCATGGATCCCTTGGCACTGAGACGAATTCGAATCGAAGAAAATTGTGCGGAACAGTCAAATAGCTGCGATGACTTTCTCAGCTGTCAGCGAATCGAAATTGATGGTGTAAGCCCCGACGACGTCGCTCGACTTTGTGCGGCGGATGAGGCGTGTTCATTTTTTGGGGAACAATGCGTAGAACGTGCAACAGACTTGCTGACTTTGACCGACAGTAGCACCCTTGACTGCGCTATCGACCGCCTTGAAAATCAATGCGATGTTGGTCTGCTATCGTGCCTCAGGCCGGCATTTCCACCTGTTGGCATGTGCGATGAATTCTGTGCCGTATCCGCCATCTGTGGTGCACTTCCTCAAGGTCAGCTTGAACTTGAATGTGTGGCAGATTGTCGCGCAATTATTGAGGCTGAGGACCGTATCAGACTGGCTGAAATTTGGCGTGGGTTGGGGTGTGCTTACGCGAATAGCTGTGATGAATTTGTCGACTGCACGGAGCAGGACCTCGGGGTTCTCGACTGCGCTGGTCTGTGTCAGCGGCGGTCCGAATGTAACCCAGAGCAAGATGGTGGATGTGTAGATGCGTGTGCGGCGCGTCAGTCGACTCTGCGAAACTGGGCGGAACGACTGTGCACACAGGCAGCCGCAACGTGTGATGGCGTAAGCCTTTGCGTGGCCGACAGTGCACCGCCATGTGACCGTTTGTGTACTTTATATGAGGCATGTGGCCAGGATTCTCTTTCCTGTCAAACAGCGTGCGATGACGGTCATTACTTAGGAGATGAGACATTCATTGAGGAATACGCCTGTGCGACCGCAGAGCAGGCCTGCGATGGTCGTTTGCAATGTCGCGGTGGTGATAGAGATGCGGGGCTTTCATGCCTAAACTGGTGTCAGTTCCAAACTCAGTGCGGTGAGTCTGATGCTGATATTCTGGACTGTCTCGATTCCTGTTCGGCGGGTCTTCCAGGGGAACAGGGCCTGATCTTCGAAGCGTCAAATCAATGTCTCGTCAATTTGGGTCAAGGACCGGCGTGTGAAGACTTGAGCGATTGCTTCAATGCTGTGTCAGCAGATGAATTATGTCTTCAATCCTGCAATGAACAAGTGCGCTGCGGTCTCATCGATGAGTCTGCTCAATGCGTTCAGTTGTGTACTGAGCGTTTCGAAGCGGACGACGTCGACCAACTTAGCTGCGTTTTGCGAACGCAGCGTTTGAACGCGGGCTGCGGTGCTGTCGCTGAATGCACAGGCGTCGATGTTGAACCTGCAAGTGTTGATTGTTCTGCACTGTGCCAGGCACAAGCGACTTGCAATGAGGGTCTCGATATCTTTTTGTGCGAACGAGATTGCACGCCAGCCACTTTTGACTTGGCCATTCGTCGCAGATGTGCCGATTTGGCAGAGTGTGATGCGCTAGAGCTTTGTTTGCCCGATGAGATTACAGTCCCCGGTGCCTGCACTGATGCATGTGCATCGGCAGAGGCATGCGATGGTTTGATCGGGGATGCCGCGAACGCATTGTATGCAACGCGCGTCGAGTGTGAGGCAGATTGCACTGCTCGGGGGCTTCTATCTGCTGGCGAATCGGTGATGAACTTACCCGATTGCCTTGCTGAAGCCATGTGTGATCCGGATGCTTTTTCGGGCTGCTTCGCTGGGCGGCAACCCGTCGACTGTGGATCCGGATGGGATGCGGTCGTCGCATGCAACAACCAGCTCTTCTTACAACTCTTCGGCATGATTAATGGTCGAGCTGACTACATCGCCGTTTGCGAAGAACAGTTCGCTGTGAATCCCGCACAGGTCGAGGCCGACCTAACCTGCCTTACGGACATAGCGATGAGGGCCAATGGGGACCCAAATATCTGCCTTGAGCAGGTTCAATGCCTTTTGGGTGGTCTAGGACCGTGAATTTAGCCTGGCTCATTCTCGCTTTGCCTGTTTGGGGATTAGAGCCGAACATAAGCCTCACTGACGTGCCCAATCGTTTGATGGTTGTTGGTCGTCTAGACGGTGAAAAGTGGACGCGTCAGGTTGCGGGTAAGACGGAGATATTGACTTTCGAATGTGCCCCTATTGCTGGGTGTAACAGTCATCCGTCATCTGCCGTCTTTTATTTTCACGAGAACGCACTTGTTTCCGGAACCATGCAGTTTTCTCGTGAGAAGGGACCCCGCGGCGAACATTTGACTCAACATATACAACAGCAAGTTGAGACGTTTGGTAAGCCCATCGCCGTTGGCCAAGTGGTCGGACGCTACACACGTTATTACTCTAATTCCACCACCACGACTGCCTGGGTGCAAGATGGCGATCAGGCACAAATTAAGCTCTACGTCGATCGCCTCAATCCGATGGGTCGCGCTGAGGCTACAGCTCAAGGTGCTCAGCTTAGTCTAGCCGATTATTCAGGGGCTTCTGCGTACAAAAGTGGCTATCAGGCTTTGTTGAAAGAAGACTGGGCGGCCGCAATCTCATCTTTTAAATCTGTCATTGAAAACAAGCAGGCTCAGCCGATCTTTAAGGACCAAGTTCAATTTGTTCTCGCAATGTCTATCGCAGCATCACTCAAGGGCGAATTTAAGCGTCCAAAGAACCGGACCCGTATCTGGGTCAAGACGGCTGAAATGCAAATAAACCAGGCAAAGACATTGGCGCCAGCTCTCAAGATTCAGCTGGACCAACTCCTCAAGACATTTAGAACCGAAATTCCCTAGTCGGTGAGCAATTCCAAGAGAAGGTTCGCACCAAAACCTGTGCCACGTTCTCCGTCCATCGCCGGTCCCGCCAGATCAACATGCATCCACGGTCCATCATAATCGACCATATGATTCGCTACGAATTGCGCCGCACAAGATGCTTGTGCGTTGCTGCGATCCTTAACAGAGTTTTTCATGTCGGCGACTTGGCTTTTGAACTCTTTCCGATAAAACTCAGGGCAGTAAGGGAGTGGATGTACAAGATCACCGGTCAAGATACCGGCCGTGATAGCACGGGCTTCGAGCTCGGTATCATTAGATACGATTGCTGCATGACGTTGGCCTGTTGCAACCATTTGAGCACCGGTCAGCGTGGCCAGATCAATAATCACATCTGGTGAATAGTGTCGGGTCAAGTAGGCGATGCCATCCGCAAGAACCAACCGACCCTCTGCATCCGTATTATTGACCTCAACAGTCAGGCCAGAATACATGCTCAAAATATCGTCAGGCCGAGTTGAATCGGGTCCAACAGAATTTTCAGCGAGGCACAGAATCGCAATGATCCGCTGCTTTGAGCCAAGTTTAACAGCTGCTCTGAAAGCCGCTAAAACGGTTGCGGCGCCACCCATGTCCATTTTCATCCCGGGCATGCCCGTCTTGGACTTAATGCTAAGACCACCTGTGTCATACACAATCCCTTTTCCGATCCAACCGACTGTTTCTTCGAAGCCTTCGGGAGCATAGTCCAGAACCACTAGAGCGGGTGGATGGGTTGCAGCTCTGCCAACACCCCACAAGCCACCCAAGCCAGCATGCGCCAAAGACTCTCCCTCAAGAACTGAGATCTCAGCTCCAAAGTTTGCAGCTGTCTCGCGAGCCAGTTCTACAAATGCCTGAGTGTGGAGTTCAGATGCTGGCGTATCCACCAAGCGCGCTCCGAATCGGGTTGCCTCTAAGTGGACTTGGATTCGGTCAAGGTCAAGCGGCTTTTCATCGTCGGCGATGAGCGCAACGTTAATGCGTCTCTGCTTACTTGGTATCGAGGTTTTGCGGCTATAGGCGGGCAGTGCCTTGGCGACTGCAGATGCAGCGGCAATCCCATGGGATGCTTCTTCGATAGCGAGGAAAACGGTCGTCGAACCTTCTCCTGGGATCAACCCCCGAAGGAGCTGGGTTATGCTATGTGGTCGTGCCGGTGAATTATGTCTCGAACAGGCGTTTGGAAGAACCCCAACCGAGACCTTGCGAGGGCTTTCTGATGCCCGCCAGGTCTCCGTTGATTTACCGGCATCACCCGGTGAACACGCGTCGACCATGGTTTCCCATATCTCACTGACGTCTTTGGGAAGGACTCGAAAGACGGAATCGCACAGCAAGTGATCGCGTCGTCCAACGAAAACATAATTATCAGCCCCCTTGACGGCGGCTGATAATTCTAGGATTTGAATATCTGTCTGCATTAAACGACCCTAACTAGCTCAGAGAGAGTCTGCAAGAAGTCCATGATTAAAGGAACGGCAATGCGTACGATTTTTTATTTTTTGGTTTTCGTTTGTGCAAGCGCGGCCCAAGCAAAGCGTAATACGCCCTGGGCCAAGATCACCAAGCCGTCTTCTGGACCAAGCGAAGCGATTGGCGGATATTCAAATGGGTGCATAAGGGGAGCGGTGGCTCTTCCTGAGACTGGACCTGGTTACACGTCAATCAGGCGGTTTCGCAATCGATACTATGGCCATACCCGTTTGGTGACCTATTTGAAAAAGCTGGGAACCAAACTTAAAAAACAAGAGATAGATGAGATTTTGATCGGCGACCTTTCTCAGCCTCAAGGCGGGTTGATGGGGTATGGACATAGAAGCCATCAGCTTGGTCTTGATGCAGACATTTGGTTTAGTCGACCGAAAAAAGATAAGCGAGCTAAAGACAATAACTTTAATTCGTTAGTCGATCGAAAAAGAGAGAAAATAGTCAGCAAGCGTTGGACAGACAAAGTCATTGGCTTGTTACGCACGGCTGCATCTGACGACAATGTGAGCCGGATCTTCGTTCACTGGGTCATCAAGAATCAGCTCTGCCGGGACGTTAAAAACGACCGGACTTGGCTTAGGAAAATTCGAGCTTGGTGGGGGCATGACCGACATTTTCATGTTCGGCTCACGTGTCCAAAGGAATCGAAAGATTGTAAGAATCAGGGCGCTATTAAATCAGGTGATGGATGCGGTGCTGAAAAATGGTTCTCAGCGGCGCGGGTGAAAGCGAGAAAGACACGTGCTGCCGAGCGGAGAAAAAAGCGTCGGGAGAAAATAGCTCGGCTTATGAAAACCAAGAAAAACGCCAAACGGATAAAGGTGCCCAAGAAAAAAAAGCGGAAGAAAACCTATCATCCCAGGTGCCAAGAATTACTCGATGAGTCGAAGTCGAAGACCAAAAAATAAGAGGCCCTGTGCCTCAGTCCTTTGATGCCTTTATCGCATTTTCGATCAAATTGATGATTTGACCAATCTCATGTTCCGTCACGCTGACGACGAGTTCCATGGCATCCCCAAAAATTGTTCCGAGCCACCCCGTTTCATTAAAGCCAATTGAAAAGGCGTCCGAGTCCGCGACTTGCGGTAACTCATTGAGTGCGTCTGCCAACGCTTTCGTGAATTCGACATTCGCCCAATACCCAATGCGCTGATAAAACTTGGTCGTCTCAGCCTCTATAGCTGTTCTCAATGCGTAGTCCAGACGTTCGACATCCGCTGAGGCTTCACCTAATCCAATCAAGAGGCCGGTGAGCTCTTCTCGCAGGTCTCTCAAAGCAAATCGAGCACGCTTGAGCCGTGTTTCGATGAATTCACCAAAAGGAGCCCAAATGAGTCGCGATGCCGATTTGAGAGCAGCCTTCCGGTCAACTCTGGACCCCTTGATGTATGAATCAAGCACCTGAGTACGCTTGAGAACAGCCCAGGCACGATCAGCTGTAGGCAGACGGTATCGAGGTCGATAGGCGTTCTCGATTGAGAAGGTCAGGCTCTCTCGGACATCAGCAAACACGCTTGCAGCCAACGCTTTGACAGACGCCGGATGCGATGGCTGCGCGTCCGGTGGCACATCAGGTTCAAGTAAAAAGTCTGATATGGTTACGCTGCCCCTTAGGTCCATTAGTTGAGCCATAAGCTCATGAGGCTTTAATACAGCGCCATCAATGTCCAGTTCCAGTCGATTGACAGCGTGTTCAATAGACCCCTTTTCTTTCGTCGACTCGTCGGACATTTATCCTCTTGGTACATTTCATGTTTACGGTCATTGTTCCTTATTTGCCTTCTGACTTGCAAAGGATTAGCGTGGAATTTCGAGAGTTGGACATCTGTCCGTAAGATCAGGCAAAGGAGAGCCGCGCTTGCAGTCTAGCTGGCCACAACTCAGTACCCATCCGCTTACGTGTCGTTTATCGTGGTCTAAGGGCATAATTGGCTGCATCGGTCTCGTTATCTTTTGCATAGGCTGCAGCGAACAAAGCCTTCAGAGTTCGCCTCCATTGCTTCGGACAGCGCCACCTGCCCCGGCACGGTTAGATCAATCCCTCTTGTCTGACCAAGGTGTTTCAAAGACACCGATTAAACTCGAAAAATTCCAAGTCGAAAATATTGAGATTGGCCGCTTTGGAGGCCGATTGACGCTGGCTGCGGTTGGTAATCCAAAGACCTTTAATCCGTTATTCGGTAATGAATCATCGAGTAGCATTTACTTGTCGCCAATGTTTGCTGATTGCTGGTCTTTTCATAATGGCCGTCAGGAAGAAGAACCTGGCTTATGTAAGTCTTACGAAAGATCTGAAGATGGCCTGACTTATACATTTACCCTCAGGAAAGGCCTTCGATGGTCCGATGGACATCCCATTACGTCAGACGATTTCTTATTTTCATATTCGGTCATTCTTGATCCGAATATCCCAAATTCGGACCGCGACTTATTTCGCCAAGGGACCAACAGCCAGGGTAGACCCCGTTACCCTAAATTGAAAAAGCTCGACGACCTTCGTTTTCAGTTCACACTCCATGAGGCCGAAGTCTTGTTTCAGAACACGGGTGGGAGTTTCGCCGTTATACCCAAGCATGTCTGGCACGCGTCCTATGAACGCGGTCAGCTTCTTAAAACGATGTCTACAAGCATGAATTTGGAAAAACTGGTTGGCTCAGGCCCCTTCATTGTGCGCGAATTTGAAAGAGATCAACGAGTGGTCATGGAGCGTAACGATCACTATTGGAAATTTGACTCGAAGGGAAATCAGC
>MDTC01253750.1_pt1 | contig 27272 bp, 12 predicted proteins | sample 811181 | NCBI WGS metagenome assembly MDTC01 (sample SAMN05326644, study PRJNA326480) | marine metagenome | isolation source: seawater | place: Pacific Ocean: North | collected 2011
ACAAATTCTGAAAAATCTTCTATATTACCGTTGTCCACTGAAGAACACCTATCCAACACAATTCAATGGGTCGTACATACAAACGGAACGACGTTTATAAATCAAACCGTCCTAAGAGTTTGAGAGAGAAACGTGCGTACGGTAATAGGAAGAAATCGTCGTACACAGATAGTGACAATTACGACGACACACAAACTAACAAGAACCGTCAAGGGAAAAACTATCAAGTAGACTCGGAGGATTATTGACAATGAACGAAGAGGAGTTGATGTCACTAACTACAGCAGACGATTGGATTGATCAAATGCTCGAAGATACCTCAGAGGATATATTTGAGGACCTAGAGTTTGATGATCAATCATACGGGGATATTGACCTCGATTACACTACACAATCGTGAAGAAGTATTCGATCTTCGCTGAACTCTATGAGGAGGGTAATCTGCCCCCTCAAGAGATCATCGAGTGGGTGCAATATCTTGTTGACACTGAACAAGAACCGTGGTACACTGAGTACAAACAACTCATCGATTATTATGTGACTGAAGGGCTCTGCTACTCTGTGAATGTTGGGGACGATTGTTGACATTTCGACATATTAAAAAGGGTCCCCTCTGCTAACCTACAACAGTATAGGGGAGCATATATTATCGAAATCGCACTTTGGGTCCCCCCATATACAAAAAAATTCTCGGAGAAAAATTATGAGTGACAAGTTGATGGAAAAATACTCTGAGGAGTACGGTGAGTTTCTAGGTCGCCCTTGGGGTGGTCAGAAAGGTGGTGGATGTTTCAACCTGCTCTTCGAGTTTGGCAAGAGGACAGGTTATCACACGTGTAAGGAAGACTACTCACTTCGCATTCGAGACTTCGTAAAGGATCTGTGGACTGGCGAAGGGTGGGAGTCTGTCGTAGAGTCAGAAGAAACAGAATTATTCGATATGTCTGTGTTGGAGAAGTATGATGTCCTAGTGATGTCATTCGACTCCTCAGAACCCCATATAACGTCCTCTAGGGGGCGTCTGAAGCACGCTGCGATCTATCTAGGGGAAGGTGTTCTATTACATCAGAAAGCAAACGACATTTCACGTCTAGAGTACGTAAAGTCCTATATACCACATATACGGTACGTACTTCGTAAAGTCTAATGTCACACAGATACATTCTACCCGTAGAGGAGGATGAACACGGAGAGTATTACATCACTTTACCTGATGAACTACTCGATGAAACAGGTTGGGACTATGGCGATCAACTACAGTATGAAATTCAAGATGACACAATTATCCTGAGAAAACTTGATGAGTGATTTGCTATCCCCCACTGAAATGAAAACTGTATATAATGCAGTTCGTTACTACCAATCGAATTCGGTTGGACCATTCAAAAAAGATCGCTATGATGAGTGCGATGCAATCCTGCAGAAAATCGCACAACGTGTTAACCTCTATGGACCCTACAGAGAAACCGACTGAGTGGACTATCACACTCACTCCTGCGGAACGCAAACTATTGTGCAACTCAGCACAGTGGTGTCTCATATACAAAGCAGAAGTATCAGGGGGCAAGGAACTTGTCAAGGTTCAGAACCTATGGCGTAGTATCCAAAGCAAACTGAATGCTTCTGGTTTTGTTGAGTAGCCTAAAAAACCGCGTGCCCGCGAGCGTCGTAACTATTCTAATACTATGAAAGAGATCGAAGTTATTGACAACTTCTTACCTCAAGAAGAATTTGACCGAATCGCAGAAGTATTCACGGGGCAGGATTTTCCCTGGTTTGTGAATCAAGCGAAGGTAATGCACGTAGCACGGATGTTTGATCCTGAACTACAGGCAAAAGAGATCTATAACTGGCAAATGGTTAATTACCTGTACGGTAATGGTCAACCCACGAGTCAGATGTATGAATATGTCTTGCCGATTATTGATAAGTTACAACCGCGTGCGCTTATCAGAATCAAGGCAAATCTAAACCACCATACCGATACCTTACAAGAGTATGCTTATCATACTGATTGTGGAGAGTACGGTACAAATGAGTTTGCGGGTGCTACTACAGCAATCTTATACTTTAATACTAACGATGGTTATACCAAGTTTAGTGATGATGTAAGGGTTGACTCAGTAGCCAATCGTCTGGTAAGATTCCCTGTGAACACTCCACACAGCGGTACGTCTACTACAGACCAAAAATTTCGCGTTGTACTTAACTTAAATTACTTCTAATGACTGAAGATTTTGAAATTCCTCAAGATATTGAGATCCCCAACTTTGCTAACAAAGAAGAGGAGAACGAATGGCGATTTGAAATGATTGCCAAGACTGCTACTAACCTTGCTCAGAGGGTAGCGCGGATTGAGCAGATGCTGTCACGCGGAGCAGATATGATCCAATACAAGATCCCTGGTGATGATGACTACAGCAATCTCACACAACTGTTCAATAATCTGTTTGAGAGACTAAATAAAATCGAAGAGAAACTCTCTAGTGATTAGTGGCAATTTACATTCAGGAGACGGGGCGCTCTTATGAGAACCCCGTTGACTCCGAAGATTACAATAAGACTTGGAATGGTGTAGAGGATGTTCCCAATGGGTATCAGATTACCTTTGAGAACGAGGGTCCTGGCGGATACAAGTTTGGTAACGATGAAGTCTTCTATATCGGAGATAGAAGTGAGCAGTGTGTAGCATTCTGCGACTCCGAAAGAAGGACGATCTATAGATTTTACTCAGGTAAGTTAAGGAATCACCTGTACAGTAAAAAGAAAGATGTAGAAGAAGACCAGCATAAGCATAGGTCTTACAATAGAGAACCGCGTCAGAGGAGTAGACAATACTTCACTACGATGAAGTCTAGTGTCTCTGGTACGACTAAACTCCGCGCTCGTTATGATAGTAGTGAGAAGAATACTAAACTAGAGACTGGTAATGGTAGTGGAGAGACCCTAGGTTATATCTGGACCAGTGAGAACAGTGCCACTAGCAGTGGTTTACTTGTTACTGGTGAGACTGTACGACCTCTGTACGAGTATAGGCATCCTGGTAGTGATAGTAGGGGTCCTGATAACTTTTATACTATCAACCCAGCAGGAGAAGTAAATTTAGAGACTGGTGTCCCAGGTGTACCTGATTCTGAGGACCCAAGGGATGAAGACTATCAATACGTAGGTATCGTTGGTTATGTGACCATCTCAGTGGGTCCTAGAGGCGTTACAGAGTATAGGAACATTGGTGGTCCACAGTTTACTGGATTGACAAACAGATCAAGTTGGTATGACTGGGTACCAGCGTATCAATCGGGTAGCAGAACACCGTATGGTACACCGTACACTGTAATCGATTATCTGAAAGATAAAGACGGAGTACCTGCCACATCTTCCCGTGGTTGGGGTAATAGTGTTGACCTATTAGACACTGACGCATACTTTGAGTGGTTTTATGGAAAGAACGGCGCTGTGAAGGCAGCAGTGCCCCGCTCATTGAACTTCCACGATGCCTTTGAAGGTCAGTTTGTATTCTATCTGTACGACACAACGTACCCTTGGAATGGACCGATCTATGGTATTAACTTTTTTGAGACTGATGCACCGTGTCTTCCTATTTCGTACAGAAGTGGTAGTACACCGCCAGACCCTACTCTGACGTTTCATACGTACAACTATGAGATTCGTCAGGATGCTTGGGTAACTAAAAAGACTCGTATGTTCGTTGATGCTCCTGATTTAACACCAGGTGCCAATGAATCCTTCTGGACAGCAGGTACAGAGGATCACCGCATCTTCTTTAGATACACTACTGCTAGTGGATTCTTTGAGGTTGGAGATGAGATTAATGGTTGGATGATCACTGCTTGTCGCTATTTTGGTGATGAGATGAATTGTGGTTATATGGAGCTGAGTAAGGTCTATGGAGGATCACAAAACGACTTTAGTTACGGTCAAACATTCACTTCTAATAACGGTGGTTCGGTCATTGTATTAGCAGGATACGGAATACCTAATAAAGCAGCATTCTGGGGTGTGTTTGAGTTCCCCAAAAAGGTCTCTTATATGCGTGTAGAGATTGATAAGAACGCTCTTATCCCTCAACGTACGATGGACGAGGCAGTTTTACAGGCAAAAGTCAATCGTAAGGGGCAAGTTACAAGTGTTAAGATCATTAATGCGGGAAAAGACTACGTAAATCCGCAACTTTCTGTAGAATTTCCCGAGACATTGCGCGATCAGGGGTTTGTTGACACTGCACAGAACACTCCTGAGTTCTTTGAGACGGATTATTCCAACAAAATTCAAATTGATGTGGAAGATGAGAACGATTTCGACCGCGTTGATAAGGGAGTACGTAAAAGTGCCTCTAAAGTTTCTAAAAAAGCGTACGTTAGTGCCTCAGATTACACTGGTCAGTTAGAACAAGCGGAATTTAAGACCGTTTTAGATGAGCAAGGTAGTATTATTGACGTAATTATTACCAATCCAGGTGTCGGATACCCTAAAGGTACGCGCCCAAAGGTTCTTGTAGTCGATCGTGAGCAAGGACTCCGTAAAGATAAGTACGTTGCAGAGGGTATGGACCCCTTTGAAGAGGATATTAAGAAATCTTTACAGTTTGGAATCAACAATACTGAGTATCAATCAGAGCTAGATACGGCAAAAAGTCAAATTATGGATGGTTCTGCTCAGTTTAACACTGAGAGAACTACTGCATATCCGCGTGGATACATCAAAATGGGCGATGTTAACGTAGAAGATAAGACAAAACTCTGCGATAAAATTGTTCCTGGCATATGTTTCCAACCTAATTCTGGAAAAGGATGGTCAGATTGGGCAGGATATTACAATGAGAACCAACTCTTTGAAAATCTGCGCGGTCTTGACGGTGACTTTAACGAAAATAACGGTATGATTGGTGACTTTTTCTCAAGATCTAGGACATATTCGGAGCATATTGAGGGTGGTTTGTCCAATGGATTCGCAGGAATCTTCCCTGGAGGGTGCATTGAGGTGTCTAATAGTCATATTTACCAGGTAAGGCGCTTTTTTGACATCCCTTGTCCGTATCAACTGTACGATGCAGAGGGAGAAGAACAGATTTATGGGTGGATGCCGTTCAAATACTGCGCTTCTAAACTAGATCTTGCTAAAGTAAAGGTAAGTCTTCAGGTAGAAGGTGATGTAAGTGGCGCAGGTGAATCCGTAAACACTCGTTTTATGGACTGGATGAAGTCTTTAGGTCGTCCACAACTTACCAGATCGCGCAAAGTGCCTAAATCTGGTGGTGGAAATGAAAAAACACACCCTTGTTCTAATGGTGACGCGAAAGGGCGCTGCTATGAGACTTCTAGCGGACAATATGCGTTCGTTCCTATTGGTGGTGACGAGAATACCTTTGACTATGGACTCAATCAGGGTATGACAGAGCTCGATCAGTTAGAGACTTGGATCGGACCAGGTAACTACAGCACGTTCTCTCCGTTTACTTGGACCTCATATGAGTACAGCGAGTCTACTACCACTGATCCTGAGACAGGAGAAAGCAGTACAACACAGACAAACACAGGTAATTTTGTAGGTGGAGCTGGTTTGGGTACATATAACAGTGTCACATTGAATAGTTGTAGTGGTGGTAAGTTTAGTAATGACAACTGGCACAACTTTGTTGTGGATGGTGTGTTGACAGTAAACTCTGGATATGATGCTCCACCGTACCCTGGCAATGAAATTAGTGCAAATAATCTTTGTTCTAACCCACCATTCCAAGGATGCCTTGCTCTGAATGAGGTGCAGCACGCTGCTATCGCTGTTGACCCCTCACTTATCAATGATGATAATCTTATTGAGATGGGACCATTTGAAGGTAATATGCTTTGGCGCAACTGGTCCACTGGTGCAGCGCGTCTTTTGGATGAGACGTTAAATAACTATGGCAACCCGTACTTTGATGAGTGCGACCTTAAGTTTGACTAATGGCATTAGGAATTCTAAAACCACTTGCATCCCTCAATGGTCTTCCGTGTTCTGGACACGGATTACCTGTGCCTGCAACTATCCACAATCAACAACCCTGTGGCACCCCTCCTATCCCCTTTGGCATCGTTGTTAAGGACCTTACCTGTTGGTGGGCACCTCAACCGCTAATTCCACTCGAAGCGGTCAATCCTCTTAGGGCAACTTTGCTAGTCAACGGTTTACCTGTTATGTTGTTTGGTGATACGTTTACACCACATACATCAACTACGGCAAACATTATTAATTACTTGTGCCCTTGTGGTAAGGCAATGTGTATTATCCCAACACCCACTACTTGCGGTATGCTCACTGTAGAAGATATGGGTGGTGTTGGTCACTTCCGTATGTGTGAAGCAACAACATTTACAGTGTACGGTCTGAAAAGACCTGTCGGTAGGATGTTGGATCCTCTGGGTATCGGTAAACCATTTGTTTCTTGGCCCTGTAAGTCAGTAGTTGCTTATGGTTCTCCTACTGTCCTCTCTAGTTAATCGTGCTATAATTCGAGAGTCCTACACACAATTCTATGGCACGCGCAAAAGTTGGTCTCTCTGGTCAGAAGCTGATTGAATCGATTCCCAAAAAAACTCGACAGGGTAGCGGTCAGCACACCAAGTACGCTTCAAGTTCCCGTAATAAAGCACGCAAGCGTTACAGGGGTCAGGGTAAGCGATAAATACTAAACAGCGATAGTAACCGCTATAAAAGTTCTGTCCCAAGATACAGAGCACAATGGCAAACAGTCCTATCCCTGATCAAAGTCAAGATTTCATTAAAAGTGGGATGGTTCTAATAACCGACCCCCGCGCTGATAAATACTTGAACCGAAAGAAACCCAACGATCCCCCTAAGGATCGTTTATCTAGACAATGTGGTGGTGAAGGTGGTTTCGATGATTACGTCGAACGCTTTGACACTTAATGGCATACAAATTTAGAGCAGATAGAACGCTCAGTAGAGCATTCAGAGACTTCAGTATTGGGTTCAAAGCGCATCCCAATACTGAAGATTTTTCTGTTGTGAAGAATGAAAATGCTATCAAGCAATCGATAAGAAATCTCGTCTCTACAGGTATGTACGAGAGACCATTTCAACCTGGTGTCGGATCACGACTCAGAGAAATGCTCTTTGAACCTTATGATGTATTCCTTGCTGAAGACCTGAAAGAAGAGATAACCAACGTTGTGACTAGGTTTGAACCTAGAGTTATTCTTAATGAAGTACGTGTACTCCCAGGGGAGAATGAGAACTCCTTAAATATAGAGGTAGATTACACGATTGTTGGTGAAACCCTAGTACAAACAGTTGACTTCCTCTTAGAGAGAACGTAAGAAATGGCAGCAATTCCCTCCAATTTAACATCTCTGGATTTTTCAGAGATTAAAGAATCAATCAGATCCTACCTCAGAACTAGAACTGAGTTTACTGATTATGATTTTGACGGATCTGCTGCGTCCTATCTGTTAGACGTACTGTCATATAACACTTATTACGCTGCGTTTAACGCCAATATGGCAATGAACGAAGCATTTCTTGAATCGGCAACAATTAGAGACAATGTTGTCAAAATTGCGAAGCAACTTAATTATACACCAAGATCTATCAAAGCTGCAAAAGCTTGTTTGAATTTTGCAGTACAGACACAACTTATTGGTTCGAGCACATCATTTCCTGCTACTGTAACCCTTCCTGCTGGTGATACCTTCGTATCTGCCGTAGATGGACAGTCTTTCCTGTTTACATTGCCTCAAGACATCGTACAGGCAGTAGATCAGCAGACTGGTATTGCATCATTCCCAAAAACAGTTGTATATCAAGGCAATCTGCTATCATACAAGTACACTGTAGAGGACGTTAAGAAGCGTGGATATGATATTCCTGTGGATTCTGTTGATACAGATCTGCTTTACGTTAGTATCTCTCCTAATGCTCAATCAGAAGAGATCGACACGTACAATAGGATTACTGATATTGTTAGAGTTGACGGTACTACTCGTGGTTATTTTCTAGAAGAGACTGATGACTTGAGATATAAAGTCATCTTTGGTGATGGCATCATTGGTAGAGAATTGATTGCTGGTGAGGTCATTAGATTCAAGTATGTACGTACAGATGGACCTGTTGCTAACGGATGTAAGAAGTTTACTTTCATCGGTCGTGCTATAGACAATACTGGTCGTCTTATACCCTCCGCTAACATCTCTTTAACGACCGTAGACGCCTCTCAAGACGGTGAGGATGGGGAAGAGGTGGTAAGCATCAAATTTAACGCTCCTAGAGCGTTCTCAGCGCAGAACAGAGCGGTTACAGAGTCTGATTACGAATATATCACTAAGATGGTATATCCTCAGGCACGTTCTGTAGTGGCGTACGGTGGTGAAAGACTGTCTCCACCCATCTATGGTAAGGTCTACGTTGCTGTCAGGACTAAAAGTGGTGCGGCATTGAATGAGACAACTAAAAAGCGCATCAAAAACGACCTTCTGAAGTATTCGATGGCAGCAATCGAACCAGTCATCATCGATCCTACTACTCTATACATCCGTCCGAAGTCTTATGTCTTCTTTGACGGTACTGCAACTAATCTGTCTAACAACGAGATGGCATCTAGGGTGCTTTCTGCGATTGATCAATACAATACTCAGGGTTCTGCCAACAGATTCAACGGCAGAATCGATACATCCGCCTTCCAGACGATGGTGGACAACTCAGATAACGCTATTGTGGGCAACCAGACCTCAATGACGCTTGGTTTGAACATTGAAGGGTTCCCATTTGGGTCAACTTTCACAAAATGCGTTGATTTCGGTAATGAAATCGTCAATCCAAGCGATATTTCTGGCGGAACCACTGGATCTGGTGACGGATCTGGTACTTGCGACCCGAAATTCTCTTCCGTTAAGTCTGGTACGTTCTATTCGACTGGATATACCGAAAATCTCCTCGATTTGGCGGTTCAATCTCAACAGTTGACTACAAATTCGGTTTTGAGCACCAGTACGTTCATTGATAATGATACTTCGGCACTTCTTCCCGTAAACGTACGTGATGATGGTCGTGGCGAACTGATTATGGTCTCGAAACTTGACGAAAAAGAAGTTATCCTTAAAAAAGGAGTCGGAACAGTCAATTATAAGAGTGGTGAAGTCTGCCTTGGACCTGTAAACGTTGCTAGTACGCCAGACGGCACAAATAGAATTCCTATTACTGCTTTGGTTGCATCTGCAAACGTAAATATCGGTACAGGTGTTGATCCTAACATCTTTAACCCTCAGGTTATTACGATCGACTACACCATTGATGGAACTTCAGTTCCCAACTTCGATCCGTTCGACTTTACAGCAATTAACTTCGACGGAACTCCGATAAATATCATTGATTATCCGACGACAGTGTTTGAGTTCCCAGAATTCGACGCTTGCTTCTAACCAGACAGCAGAATACGAAGAATGAAGTCAATTAAGGTATCCCAGCGCGTAAAGGACCAGATTCCTGCCTTTATCAAGGAAGAGGATCAGTCTTTTGTAGATTTAATAGTACAATACTATAAATCGCAAGAGAAATCTGGCAAGCCGTACGATATTCTTAATAATATCCTCTCATATACCGATATTAGTTCGGGTGAATACGATCCAAACTTTATTGGGTCGGAATCTGTCGTTCTGAACCGAGTAGGACCTACAGATAACAACATTACCGTTGAAAATATTGATTATTTTCTAGAGAAAGACGGTACGATCAAAATTGATAATGAAATCATCTATTATGAGGAAATAACCAGGTCTCCTGAAGTTGTTTTCACTCCTGGTGTCAATCTTCTTGAATTTAACAAAAAGATCCAACAATTAGAGAATATCAAGACTCTGTTTGATGGTTCACGTACTCTGTTTCCACTCAGACTGCTTGGAACGCCTATTACTCCTGCAGGAGTGGAGTATCTGCGTGTAATTGTCAATGGAATTCAACTAGAACCCAATGATGATTACTTCTTGGAAGGATCTAACATCCGTTTCCAAACTCCTCCCGTAATTATTCAAGGTTCCACTGCTGCTACTAGCATTGAGTACCTTATTGGTTACACCAGTGTGCCAGTTCGTAAATTGGACGAACTTACAATCACTACTGCTATTCAAGATCAGTTGATTTATCATCTGACACTGAATACTCAACCATACTTCCCACTGTCCACCGTTTCTTGCTTGGTTGCAGTGAATGGTGAGGTAAAAACACCGTTTGTTGATTATACGGTGTTCAATGATAAAATTATCTTCAAATCTATTCTCAGCATCGATGATGTATTAACCGTACGTGCTGTAGAACTGATTGCACCTGAATTTGGTAAAGGTGCTGTAGCAATTAGTAAAGTTGAGAACGGACAAGTAAAAGACATCATCGTTAAAGATGGTGGTAGTGGTTATCGTATCAATTTCACTCCAAAAACAACTATTCTCACTCCTGCAGATACTTCAGGAGAAAATGCGACTGCACAAGCACTCGTTAATGGTGTTAAAGATATTAGTCTGATTGACGGTGGTCAAGGTTACACTTCCACAAATCCACCCCTAATTGTCTTCGATGAACCAACAGATCCTTCTGGAGAAGTCGCAAAAGCAACTGTAACTGTTGACGATACTACTGGTCAGGTAACTGGTATTAACGTACAGTCATCTGGATCTGGATATGACTCCATTCCGTCAATTTCTTTCGTTAATCCTGGTGGTGCTAAGATTAGCGACTCTCAAATTGATGCAGATGGGTCTATTGTACCTGGTTCCATCACGGTCACTGAAGGTGGACTTCGTTATGCAAATCCACCAGCAGTCTACATCGATCCTCCGTCTGAAGACGCTGTAAACCCAATTTCCGCTTCTGCAGTAGCAACTCTTGATGATGTTGGTAGAGTAAACGGAATTACGATCATTTCTCCTGGTAGGGGATACACTTCTGCGCCTAGATGCAGAATTATTGATCCTATTGGCGCACAAATCCTCGATGTTTCTGTAACTGGCGGAAAACTTACAAATATCGAACTTCTGACTGGCGGAACTGGTTATACAGATGCGCCTTCAGTGTACATTGTTGATAATCGCAAGGATCTGTCTGGTAATCCCATTGGCGGCACTGGCGCAACTGCCGTAGCAACAATCTTCAATGGAGAGATTACTGACATCAATATTACCAGTTTTGGCGATGGATATTCTGAAACTGAACCTCCTACAGTCTTCATCGCGGAACCGAAGGCAGCTGCGGCGTCTTGTGACGTTGGTTTCGGTGAAATTACTGGTTTCACTCTACATTCTCACGGTAAAGACTATCTTCCTTCCCAATTTAAGAATTGTAAGAGAGGAGTTTCTGGTGTAACCAGTTTTGACATCAAAGGCAATCAAATCTACACAACAGAAAGTGATTCTATTCAGTCTTCTCACGAAGCTGGAGCAGTAATCCATAATCTAGATTCGCTTTTTGCTAAGAACCTGTATCAGCGTTTTGTTAATCAATTCCTTCCTAATACGGAAATTGATTACACTAAAGTAAATGCTCCGCAAATTATTAAGTCTATTAAAGACTTTTACTTGGCAAAGGGCACAAAGACTGCTACTGAATACCTGTTTAAGGTTCTTTTCTCCGAAGATATTGATGTCTCATATCCAAAAGACGAGCTAATTAAACCATCTGCCGCAACTTGGAGCGTTGAGACGATTCTTCGTGTTGAGTTGATGTACGGTGATCCACGTGATATTACTGACTCACAGTTGTTCCAGTATATGGACGCTGTTGATACTAATGTTAAAAATGCAACCTGTTTGGTTGAAAACGTTATTGCTATCAATACTGGTGTTGGTACAATCTACGAATTGTCAATTTCCGAAGAAACTCTTGAGGGTAAGTTCACAATTCCCTACAAAACGACTCTCGTAGAACCAATCAATCAAACTGACTCAATCATCACTGTTGACTCTACTATTGGTTGGCCAGAAAGAAATGGCATCATCCTTTTGGGTGATAATGAAGAAGTTCAATATAAGGAAAAATCACTTAACCAGTTTATCGAATGTACTCGTTCTAAGAACGGTATTGTAGAAGATTGGGATGCTGGTACTGAAATCTATTCAGATATTTTCTGCTATATCAACCGTGGTCTTGATAATGAAGTCAAGATGCGTATTCTTGGTATTGCTGAGGCAACTGGTACGGTTCTCAATGATACTGGTTCGTATTATCTTCCTAGCGATAAACTGAATGTTGCATCTCTTGGATCATCTTCTATTGACAAAAAGATCACCTCTTGGTTGTATAACGTCAAAAAACTTATTCAGGTTATCAATATTGAACCTGGTGGTCTCAATAATCAAACTGCAACTGTATATACTACTAACAAGCACGGTCTGCTGGTTGGTGACTCTGTAACCATTTACGGTGCTAACCCAACCGTCTTTAATGGTACGTTTGAAGTAACTTCACGTATTAGTGACACTATTTTCTCATATCAGATTGTTGCCCCTGCACCTAATTCACCTCAGGGTAATATCCTGATGTCTGTTGACTTGAACAAAGGCAAGTCTGATGTTGATAGTATCAACTCTTCGATTAAAGATTATACAACTAACGTACAGAACACATTCTTCAACAGCAATTACGCTTATATTGCAACAACTGGTATTCCCAACTATAAGGTTGGTCCGTTTATTGGATCCGCACTTCTTCCTGGTAACCAGCGTAAACTGTCTCGTTTCCCTCTGACAGTTGAGACGGTTTCTCGTCGTGAAGACATTACTTTTGGTCCTATTGGTTCTTGGGTAAACGGTGTTTCTACGTGGTCTTATAAATCACAAACAAAAATTCAGTTTGGTGGTATCACCAGTATCGATATTACCGATTCTGGTACTGGATATGATGCTGCAAACAAACCCGCTATTGAAATCACTGGTGGCGGTGGATCTGGTGCATCTGCAGAAGTTACCGTTAATGGTTCACTCTTCTCAGTAGATGTCACTTCTGGTGGTACTGGTTATTCGTCTTCTCCGCTCGTTTCCATTGTTGGTGGAGGTGGTTTTGGTGCAACTGCAACTGCAGTTATCACCAATGGTGTTGTAAGTAAAGTTCTGGTTGAAACTCCAGGTGAAGGGTACACTTCCGCACCTACTGTGTCTATTTCTGGTGGTGGTGGATCTGGCGCAACTGCAACTGCGGAAGTTAGAGGTCCAATCAAATCTATTGCATTGACTGCACCTGGTTCCTCATACACAACTTCACCTAATATTAAACTGAACTCTGGTGAAGGTGCGGTTGCACAACCAATTATTATCAATGGTCGTATTGTATCGATCGCTATTATTGCTTCTGGTGATGGATACACATCTCCTCCACGTGTTGTGATCAATGGTGAAGGTTATGGTGCTGTTGGTAAAGCAATTATTGGTCAGTTTGGCGAAGATAAAGGAAAGGTTCTTGGTGTTACCGTTGAAAACCGTGGTATCGGTTATGCAACTGGTACAACTACTATCCGTCTCGAATCCATCGGTGAACTGGCAACATTCAAGGCAAATGTGTTTGAGTGGACTCGTAACCTTGAATCTGAACTTGATGGTCTGCTTGATCCTTCTCGTGGATATGTCTTTGCTGGATACAACACACAGTACGGTGGTGAATATGCTCACCTCTCCGATCCTAAGCAACTGAGATACGTCCTTGGTGATAACGTCTTCCGTGATCCTGCATCTGGTAACCTCAAAGAACTTGAGACAGGTCTTAAGCACTCTCCAATCATTGGTTGGGCATATGATGGTAACCCCATCTATGGTCCTTATGGTTACATTGATGCTGCTGACCAGTCTTCTGGTATCAAGAGAGTTGTATCTTCTTACAGAATCAAACCAGTTCTTCTTTATGATGCAGATACAAACCCCAATCCCGTCCGTGCTGATGGTCCAGTCCTAGCGACATATCCTGCTGGATCTTTCATTGAAGATTACGAATATGTCTTCCAACAGGGTGATCTGGATCAGTACAATGGTAGATATTGTAAGACACCTGACTATCCAGAAGGAACGTACGCTTATTTCGTTGCTATTGACGCATCAGAGGCAGGTCTTCCTGTCTTCCCATATGTTTGTGGTCCTCAGCTGTATTCTACTCCCGATAAGTGGAACTACGACCAAGATGCAATCCAAACCAACATCCCTACAGATGTTGTTAGATTCCGTGATCCCTATCAAGATGTTGATATTGACATTGATCGTCAACCAAACGCTGATACCGATAACCTTGTAACGGAATTTGGTGAGACCTTTATCTTCGAGATTGAAGATACTAATAGAGATGGTGTTATCCAAGATGATGAGTCTCTTGCAACTATCTCAATTTCCGAAGAGCCTGTGCTGCAACTCTTCGATTACTACCCTCGTGTTTCGACTAGATCTCAGGTTGATATTGAGATTGATACCACTACCAAGTTTGAGGATGCTCAAATCAGTGGATTCGTAGTTGAGAACCCAGGTAGGTCTTATAAAGTTAACGATAAACTGTATTTTGATAATACCGATACTGGTGGTTATGGTGCTTCGGCAAAAGTTGATTCTGTTAAAGGTATCGACATCGCAGCATACAGTTCATACATCGATGAGGATCATCCGTACGGTCGAATCACTACAACTGGTGAGCACGATCTGAGGGCAGGTGATGTTGTTATTGTTGATAGTATCCCTATTGTTGATCAAACCAACAAAACTTTCAGAGTTAAGGTTGTTTCTGGTGTTGAGCGTGTAACTGTTGCCCAAGAAGGTCTTGGTTATTCAGAAGATATTCCTCCTTCCTATGAGGTTGTTAGTGGGTCTGGTCAGGACTTTGCACTCTCTATTACAAGAGAAGAGTCTGGCGCTGTCAAGAAAGTCGATATTATTAACTCTGGTTCTGATTACGATAAGGAGAATCCTCCTGAAATTCGTGTTTCGCACCCACAGAGATTTAAGAAAGCACAGTATGCACTGTCACTGTTGAGAGAAACTACTAGCGGTCAGAATCGTATCGCTAAGATTCACGATGTTGCTATTGCAGATGATCGTACATTCTACGTTGTTGGACAAGCAGATGATCCTGATGGCGATTCAGGTGGTCTGATTGCTAAGTTCAACAGCGATGGTAGATTGCTGTGGACACGTACGATGATGCCTCTGCAACCTGCAACAGGTGATAAGGATTGTGTCTTCAAGAGAATCTTCGTAGAGAATACAACTCCACACAACATCTACGTTGTTGGTGAGACTATTCCTAATTCTACCAACCTTAATTACAACCCCGATCTGGTTGTTGCTAAGTACAGATCTGGTTTTGATGGATTTAACAATCCAACTGCTGTTCCTGTATGGCAGCGTGAAATTGCTGGTATCTCTGGCGCAACTCGTCGTGATTATATCAATGGTGTTGCTCTAGATGATGATGGTCAGATTTACATCGGTGGTACTACCGATACCAACTCTCCAAGTCCCGATGATATGTGGATTGGTTTGTTGGATATTGATGGTGCAATGAAAGAAAAGCGTAAGATCTGTTCTGCTGCTGGTAACGAAACACTGACAGATCTTAAGTATATTGGTAACAACACCACAGTATTTGTTGGTATTAGTGATCCTACTGGTGTTGGTAATATCGTTATTGGTGAAACGTACTATGATACTGCAACTATTGAGGTAACTTGGAGTAGACAGTTCTCCAATCCAGGATTTAGATATTCTGATGCAAGCATCACTATTGATGAATATGGTTCTAGATATGTAACTGCAACTGTTACTAATATCTCCAGTGGTGATAGAGTCGGCGTCTTGTATATGAAGTTTAATGCTTCAGATACTAAGACTCCTGCAGTTGTTAAGATCTTTGCTCCTACTGGTACGTTTGAAGACATTCACTCTACTGGTGTTAAGTTTGACATCTTTGGTAATATTGATGTTGGTGCGTACGTTAAGTATGCGTTTAATGATCACCGTGGAATTATCTTTAAGGTTTCCTGGACAACCAATAATGTCATTACCGCTGCACACCTGAAACAGGAAAGTGGTATTGGATTCAAACCAACTGGAATTATTAATGATAACTCTGGTGACACCATTCTGGTTGGTAATAAAATTGAAAGTAATGAAATTGGTATCTTCGATTTCGACACATCTGTTGATGGAGATGCGACTTACACTAACGATTTGACAAAAACTTGGGCAGTTGCACCAAGTCTCGATAATACTAAGTACAAGTATGGTACTCAGTCAGTCTTTACTGGTGGTGCGGCAACATCTTTGATGCTGGATTATGGTACGGCAGATAAAGCAGAAGCGTACACTTGTGAAGCTTGGTTTGCTATTCAGACATCACAGTACAATGCACAGTCCTCCAAACCAGTTCTGTTTAGAGTTCAACCTAATACTGGTAACCCTGTAGTATTGTCAGTAGATGGCGATTCCACAAGTCCCAATTTTGGTAAGTTGGTTTTGGAATTGGGATCTAACACATACTATTCAACCACTACTGCTAACTGGACTGCATTTAACGCCCAAGAATTTGTCCACGTTGCTTTGGTCAAATCTTCTCCTGGTGTTGGTAACTACGTCTATAAGGTGTTCTTGAATGGTACTGAATCACTCAGTATTACTAGCACGACTGTAGACACTAACCTGCAAGAGGTTCTTGTCGGTGGTTTGCAATCCCCTGCTGTTGTTACATCTCTTGGTGGATGGATTGATAACTTGTCAATCTCCACTTTGGTTAAGTATGACGCTGCATTTACCCCTGCACAGGCAGTTGGTAGTAATAAAGAAGTTTCTGCATTCACATTCAAACTGGATCGTGAGCAAACTAAGGTCGGTACCTTCACTCTCAACACAGTTGAGCAGGGTATGCAGATTAATGTTGCTGCAGCAACCAATGCTTTCACATATAACACTCACGTAGTTTCTTCTGGTGATTGGGCTCTTGGACCTGCTGGTATCCAAATCCTCGATTACGGTGATGTTGTTTCCAACAATGTTGAGGGTATCTTCGCATTTACCTCTACAGAACAAACTTACGAAACCAGAACTGCAACTGTACCAACTCCTTTGGGTACAAAAGTTCTATTGAGTACCACAGTTATTCCTAAGTTCTATCTTAGAGATGCACAATACACCAGTATTGATGCTGTTAAGACAGTAACGTTTAATCAACCAGCTACTTTTACCAAGGGATCTATTCTCCAACAATATCAGACTATTGGTGGTCAAGATGTGATTTCTGCGTACGGTACAATCGTTGAAACTGGTACCAATTCAGTAAAAATCGGTAAGATCATTGGTAACTTTGATACCCAGAAAAAACTTAAGTCTACCGCAAATGATTTGAATACCATTGCTCAGGTATTCAATGTAGAAACAACTACCCCTGAGTGGTCAGAGAACTTCTCTTATACCACTGGTGATGTTGTATATGCTAGTGGTAAAATCTATACTGCAACTTCTACTGGTGTATCTGGTCCTACCAAACCCGTACATAACGTCGGTACAGTTTCTGATGGTAATGTCAACTGGGCATTTACTTCAGTTGCTGGTACTTTCAATGTTGATATTAACAATACAGCGTACTCTGGTGGAACTCTTGCACAATATGCAACTTGGAAAGAATTTAGTCCAACTGACTATATCATCAGAATTGATGAAATCTATAGCGATTCTGTTTACATTAAGGGCGACACGATTGATGCGGCAGCAGTTGGTCTCGTACTGACATTTGATTCTACCCACAAGATTGCAACATTTGCTGGTCTGGTTGGTGTTAAGAAGTTTACCTTGACATCTAATCTTGATAAGGATGTCATTCCTAACGCTGCTCTCGCATTTACAGATCTCGTATATTGCTCTTCTAGCACTAAAAACAACTTTGAAGTTAATGAAATCATCTTCGTTGAAGGATTCACAACTACAGAGTACGCTGGTTCATTCTTTGTTCAGGAAGTCTTCAGTAGCAGAGAATTTACTTATAAGTTGAGATCCACTGCTGTTCAAGATCCCACTTTTGAAAGCAATAGTATTGGTAGTGTAAACATCTACGCTAAGCACCCCAAACTTCTGTTCGTACGTGGTCATCAGTATATCTTTGACTTGGATGATGTTTCCAACCTTGGATACTTTATGTCCTTCTCGAAGGATAACCAGTACAAACTGGAATATCCCTTCGTGAACATCGTTAGAGAAGGTATTCCTGGACTGACTGATCAGACATCTCCCAAACCCCTGGTCAAGTTTATCGTTAATGAAGATGTTACCAACATCTCCTACTACTTCGATCCCTCTAGAACCACTCCTGATACTTCACCTGTTAGTGATACATCCTTTATTGACGTTATCCAGACTCCATATAAGGGTACGTTTACAGTAAACAATATCATCAGTGATACCGAGTTTAGTTTCCCCTTGCTCAATGAGCCTGAGAAATCTAATGCACCTCTGGGTACAACTGAAACTGGTCTTACTAGAGCGTCGTACTCCACGACTTCTACCAAGGCAATCGGACCCATCTCCGCTATTAAGCTCGTTAATCCAGGTGGTTTCTATCAAAAACTGCCTATCGTTACCGATATTGCATCCAACAGAGAGATTGAAAAAATCCGTATCACATCTGGTGGTACTGAATATGTAAATGGCATCTACTACAACGTACCTATTGCTGGTGATGGTGAAGGCGGTCTCTGCAATATTACTGTTGCAGACGATGGTGAATTGCTTGGAACTATCACAAATGTTGTTCTGACATCTGCTGGTAAAGGTTATACCACAGCATCTATCGACATTGATGCTATTCCTGGCATTCTTGGACCTCTGCTTGCTGGTTCTGGTGGTGATTTGGAAGTTGTAATTCCTGATGAAGGTTCAGGTGCATCCGTCTTCCTGCAAGGTACAAGCATTGGTAAGATTAAGAAACTGAAAAACAACGAATTTGGTTTCGGTTATTCTCACGATTATACTCTGAGACCCGAAATTACATTCCCCGTAAACCTTCAGTTGTTTAACACCGCTATTCTGTCGGAAATCAAGATCACTAATCCTGGTTCTGGTTATACCTCTGTTCCTAGAGTTGTGATCGAAGGTGGTGGCGGTACAGGTGCTGAAGCAGAAGCAATCGTCAAGAACAACAGACTTTCTGAAGTTATCATCAAGAATCCTGGTTCTGGTTACTCTTCTGAACCTACTGTTACCCTGAAGTCTGAATTTAACTACGTTGTTAACCTTGACTTGGGTTATCTGCAGTTTAACTTCCCGCACGGTATTACTACTGGTGCTGCTGTTCAGTTGAGAGCAGAAGATCTTGGTTCTACGGTTGGTATTCTGCCGAAACCGAGTTCTGCAGGTTTGGTTAGCTTGAGCAGTAATACAACGTACTATGCAATCGCAGGTTCTGCTAACTCTCTGGAACCCGACCAGTTGAGAATTGCTCTGACCAGAGTTGATGCTGAGTCTGGTAACTTCATCACATTCCTGACACAGGGTGAAGGTCGTCAAATCCTTCTTACCGAGGTGTTTGGTGGTGTTGCTGAGGCAATCGTTGAGACTTCACGCTTCCTGAAGGGTGAACTGGTTTATCAGGGTAACAGCATTGAGACTGCAACTGCAACTGGTTATGTTTCCAATAACGAAGGTTGGCAGATTGGTCCTCGTATCCTGAAACTCGAAAACTATACTGGAACTTGGGTAAACGGCAATCGCGTTACAGGACAGGTGTCTCGTGCATCTGGTTTGATCGATAACCTCTCGATCGCACGTGGTACGTTGAATATCGACTCGATGACTACCACAACTGGTCAGTTTATCGACGACGTGGGTAAACCTTCTGAGATTGTCCAGAAACTTCAAGACTCCTACTTCTATCAGAACTTCTCTTACGTCATTAAGTCTAAGACTCCTATTAATGAGTGGAGAAAATCAATCCTCGAAACGAACCACCCTGTTGGTTTCAATATGTTCGGTGAGCTGTCACTGAGTGCTGGTAAGGATATTTCTGGACGTAAAGTTATTTCTGACCTTGTTAAAGAGGTTAATATCTTTAGTTCCACTGATATTAACAAGATTACATCGTTTGCAAACTCGCAACCGATCTATACCGAGTTCAATAATACTGAAGTTTTGTTCAGACAAAAGCGTCTGACCAACTCTGAGGAAATTTTGACCTCTATCGTTAAGAAACTGGATAACATTGATAGTGATTTCAATGGTATCAAAACTCAGTTCCCTCTGAGTGTTGAGGGTGAATCGGTTACTGCAACTGATGATCAGATGCTGATTCTTCTGAATGGTGTTGCACAGTCACCAAGCATTTCCTTTACAACTGCTGGTCCTAGCATCGTCTTTAGTGAGCCGCCTAGAGCACCTTCTAGAATTAAGTTCCGTACGGTTGAGTACACCCAAATGGGTATTACTCGCTTTACATTCAGTCTAACTGCAGGCATTTTCCCATCTGCTGGTAAGATCGTACGTTCTCTTCAGAATGAAGGAACTGCAACTGTCATTGACTCTGGTACTGACTACATTGATGTGGTTAATGTTGAGGGTACATTTGCCATCAATGACAATGTTTTGTCTTCCGCTACTGGATTTGACGGTGTTTTGAGTTCTGTTACTAACCTAACAAGCAAAACTATCTTTGAACAAGGTGAAACAATCAGAAACTTGGCGGGTAATTTTGCTGTTATTGAAGAAAATAACCTCACCGATGGTAATATTACTACCACTTTGCTCGTTTCACGTACTTCTGGTACTGCAGAATTTGAAACTGGCGACTTCAACCTGAAATTCAACGATATTATCTACTCTGCTAGATCAAATATCGCTGCAACCATCACTGTTATCGCTCCTTATCAGGATTCTGTCAGTCAGCAAATCATTGATACGGTTGATTTGTCTCCTCCGTCTACATTCTTTGGTCTGGTATTCCAGCGTGTGCCGTCTATCACCTTCCCGAACGTTGTTCTGGACAACATTTCGGAGACTGTTATCAATCCTTCCGAACTGTACGATCCTGAGACTGCAAATAACCAAGATTTCCTCGACTTTGAAGAGGTTAGAAACCAGGAAATCCGTTATAACTACCTGACTGGTTCCCAATTCGCTGCTGGCGACCATATTCGCAACAAGAAAGTCTACTTTAACAACTCTTCTCTGAGAGGTGTGGACGATCAGCGTTCTTATGATGCTGCCAACTTGATTCGCAAGAATGCACGTTTCATTGCTGAAGAAGCAGTAGGCATTATGTTGGATTACTTCCCATCATTTACTGTTCAATCTGTTGGTGGTAATCGCGATTGCCAGGATGATATTGTTGACATCCTTAATGTTGTTGCATATCAACTGGAATATGATGGCAACTCTGAAGTTTGGGATGCTGCTGCGACTTATGTTCAAGGTAATAGCGTTTATCACCTTGATGGCGCAGTTGCTCAAACAGTGTACGCTTTCGAGCAAGCACGTGATCTTGCAATCAAGTGTGTTAGAAACATTCCCCACACCGCAATCTGGACAACTCTTCAGCAGTATATCGATAACACAATTACTCAAGAATTTGATGAGGTAAGCAACAGCCACGCTGATGCTCGTGATCTGATCCTTGCGAACAAGTGGTTCATTGCTCACGAAGCACTTCATCACGCTAAGGTTGTCAATCCTTCTCTGAACGTACCTGGTGGAGACAACAACTGCTTGTCTGACATCGTGGATATGTTGGAAGCGATGACTTATAACCTGGCACACGGTGGCAACAACTTTGTTTATGATGCAACCAGGAAGTATATGGTTGGTGCTCACGTTGCTGGTTATGAAGATGACACAGTAACTGCATTCAATAAGGCACGTGATCTGGCGATTGATGCGATGAGAAATGTCGCTATCACTAAAGCAGGTTCACACGGTTGGAACCAGATTACTGACAGCACTATTACTGTTGATACTGGATCCCCTGTTTGTGCAGCGGTTGCATCCTCTATCACTACCCTGATGGGTATTGCTACTGGTGCTCTTGGTACCACAGCATCTCCTGGCACCCTGGCAAACTTTGAGTCAACTTATACCAGAACTGTTCCAACCACTGCTCTTAATGGATATGCAGATGGTTGTGTCAGCCAGGTATCTGCTATCACAAACTTTATGAGGATCATCACTGATACTCTTGAGGATCCCACTGCTGCTGATCCCGCTACTTATCAGTGGGGTATCGGTAACGTACCTCGTATTGAACCAGCATATGCGTTCCAAGATGCTGAAACACTGCGTTGCACTAAGCACGCATATCAGGACAAGTCTTCTGGTGGTTTCTTCGTCTTTGGCAACACTGTTAAAGGTATTACTTCTGGTGCAACCTATGAAGTTATCGGTTCTAATGCTGGTAACAAGTGGATCTATTCCAAGGACATCACTGGTGTCCTGCAAGCGGGTGAATATATCACCAACTCTAGGTTGACTTATGCTAATACCACTCAGGACAAACTTACTTATAAGACTGATCACGGTTCACTGAAATTCTCTGGAACTGGATCAACGGTTTCCTACCCTGCTTCTAACAAAGTTGCATTCGGAGAAGGTGATTACACTATTGAGATGTGGATTCGTCCTGGTACTGTTTCTGGTATTCAACGTCTGATTGATACACGTACGGCATCTGGAACCACTGCATTGACTGTATATCTGAATGGTACTTCATTGAGGTTGGGTATTGGTACTTCTGATGTTATTACTGCGAACGCTGCCGTTGGAACTGCTAATCAGTGGTACCACATTGCAGTATCACGTGCCTCCAACGTTACTAAGTTGTTTGTTGGTGGTCAGCAAGTTGGTTCAGATTATACTGATAATAATAACTACAGTACAGATTTACCAATTTATGTTGGTGCATCTTTCTCTGGTTCCAATCCTTTGACAGGTTGGGTAGATAATCTGATTATCCGTAAAGGAATCGCGACGTACTCTTCTACGTTTACTCCCCCCATCGTATATGATTCGGATGATGTGAATGAAGTGTTCTCCTTGTTGGGTGAAGCACCATTCCCAATGGAAACCGAAGCAGTCTTTGCTACGTACGTTTCGCATACAATTTCTTCTGCTACCGCAGATGAAGTTGAACTTTGGAGATCCGAAATTACCACTGAGGGTGTTGACCTGGGTCGTCAGGCATTTAGAGATTGTGCTGAGGTTATTCGTAAGAACATCAACTGGATTGCTGAAGAGGCAGTTGGTCGCCTAAGAAATCGCTATCCTGATTTCGTTATCCCAGGTGACGGTGGTATGACTTACGCAGGTGAAAATGTATGTCTTCGCGATACTAAGTCTTACATCCTTCCCGCTATCATCGATGATATGATCTCTGGCGGTAATTACAACACCACAGTTGTTGCTAGAGCATACATTGAAGGATCTGGTGCTTTGCAGCACATTGGTGGTGAGCAACTACAATCCATCTACACTTGGCGTGAAGTTGCAAAACTCTGCGTTGATGTAATTACTCTGGATGAGACTAATCTGGCTGGCACATACTCTACTGGCGTACGTGTACCTAATTACTTTGCTTCTCCCGCAGCACAGAATATCCAAGATTTCATTATGAATACTGTTGATGATCTACTGGATGTGATCGGTCCTACTGGTCACCGATTCCGCGATGGTGCTGATGCTATTTACTTTAACCGTCAGTTCATCGCTGAAGAAGCAGTTGGATACATCGAAGACAAGTATGTCATTACTGTTGGATTCTCTACAGTTAACAAACTGCAGATCCCCAATAGAAACAAGTGCATTCGTGACCTCAGAGACCATATTCTCCCCGCTATTGGTGGTGACCTGGTAACTGGTGGTAACTTTGAAACCAACGCAATGATTGATAAGTATCTGGATAACCAGACCAATATCAATTACGTTGATACCGAACTCCTGGCAATGCTCGATTCTATCGAATATGCCAAGATGCTTGCTGAGAAGGCAGTACAAGGTCTTCTGATCGGTAGAAATGAGAACCCTGCTAACGTTGCTGCGGACTTCTCTGATTATTATCAGGGACAGTGGTCTGATGCTACCGTTTACAGAGATCACACTGTAACCATCGATCCTAAGGCATATACTGGTAGTGACAGAGATCTTGACACTGCTGATATTTTGCTCCGCAATGCTAGAGGTATTGCTGCTGAGGCAGTTGATATTACAACTAAGACTTCTGCATTCAAGCACAACGGATTTAAGGTTCCTGGCGGTAAAGTCAACTGTGAGGATGACGTTGTTGACATTCTTGAAGCGATGGCACACGACCTTCGTTTCGGTGGCAACAGTGAGACTTATGACGCTGCTGCTCTATATCTGAATACAGATATGGGTCTAGATCACGTTGCTAATCAGTCTGAAGAAACACTGTACGCCTTCAAGATGGCTCGTGATATGTCCATTCTCGCGATGCAGAATAGACTTGGTTTCGTACCCTACGAGGATACAAGCACTACTAACCAAGGTCAGGCACAGGTTCGCGATACGTACTATGCAAACGCAACTCCAGACATCTATTACGATGCTGCGAATTTGCTTGAGTCAAACTGGGATTTCATTGCTTCCACTGCAATGGGTCGTGGTCTTGCTCAATATCCTTCACTGGTTGTTCCTGGTGGTAATCAGAACTGCATCGATGACATTAAAGACATTCTGAAAGAACTGATCTTTAACCTGAAGCACGGTGGTAACAACAAGGTTTGGTACGCAACTGAGTTCTATATCAGTAGCTCTAACGCTATCATCCACGTTACTTCTCAGGCAACTGAAACTAAGTACATTATGGAGCAGGCACGTGACATTGCCATTGAGGTAATGCGTCAGCAGACTGTCACCACTAATGCTACAACTCAGGGAACTCAAATTACTGATCCTACGATTACTGTTGATAGCAACAGTCCTGCTTGTGCTGACGTAGCATCTGCTATTACAACTTTGATGGGTATTCCTATCAACCTGTTTACTGCTGCTAACTACCAGACTTATCTGGATGGCATCACCAGAACTCTGCCGCTTGAGTGGCCACTGACTGGTGATCGTGGAGTCCGTCGCGACATTTCCATCACGTACGACAGTGCTGGCAATGGAAATTGCGCGGTGCAGGCTGCTGCGATTACTACCCTGATGGACATCCTTATTAATACTGTTAAGGAAGCTGCAGCAGGTAACGCAAGTCACTTGAATTCTGTTACTAGAACTCTCCCTGTTACTACTAATACTGAGTATAAGGGTGGTACTTGCTACAACGTCATTTCTGCATCCAACGTACTGTTCGACGTTTTGATGAACGGTCTTGGTAGTGGTAATGAGATGTATAAGCAGACTGCTCGCGTACTGATGTATAACGATCAGTATCTGAGAGAAGAGGCATTCGAGCAAACACTTTCTCAGTATCCTGGTTACGGTGGTTCTAATACCTTCTCTGATGACATCCTGAATGCAATCGTTTATGACTACATCACTGACGGTAATGCTAAGACACTAGAATTGGTTAATAGTTGGTTTGACTCCGAAGGAAACTTCGTTGCATATCCAACGCTCTTTAGAACTCGCGTTCTCTATCACGCGCAGAAGGTTCAGGAGCATATGACCAACCTCATCCAACAGGATGCTCCTAATCCTGGTGTCTGGGCTAACCAACCTACGTACACTGATAGAGAACTTCGTTCCACACCGACTGCGGTTCATAAACTGAACCAACTGTTCCACCTGATTCTTACTGCTCTTGCAGAGTCTACCTATCCTACGGTTTCTCTCAGATATACATTTGATGCTGGTGTTGCAGTCACTTCTAATGGTATTGATGTTACTTCTCACCCATTTGAAGCGTATGACAAGGTTAGATATGTTGTTCTTGGAACTGCAATCGCTGAATTGAATCGTGAATTCTATTACATTCACCCCAGCACAACTGCAACTAAGATTTACCTTGCAGAATATATCGATGGTGATGCAATAAGCATCACCGCAGGTGTACCTTCCCAGATTCATACCCTGGAAGTTGTGAGAGATCCTGGCGTTGATCGTGTGCCCATCACATATGGTATGCGTGAAGTTCCTACACCCATCAATGCAGGATTTAACCTCGCGGACGTTATCTACGGTGCCACTACTGGTGCATATGCAGAAATCGTTCGTGTACAAGATAACCTGGCAGAAATTATGTACCAGGTTAAGTACATCGCACTTACTAACTTCTCTGCTGCTCAAGCAGGTGGTCTGAAGTTTGTGAATGGTGAAACTGTCGTTGTTCAGGGTGCCACTTCTAATACTGGCACAATCCTCGCAACCGATAATGCAACGTACATCAAGATGCTTGCTCCTGTTGGTACTTTTACCGCTGGTAACACCCTTGAGGGTCAAACATCTGGTGCAACCGCAGACTACGCCAGTGAGCACGATAGAATTTTGGTCAACTTCCGTCAGGGCGAGTTCATCGCAACTGACAAGATCTTCTCTGTCAACACATCTTCTAAGGCAACTGCCCTGATTGTTAGAAATAACAACGGTGCTTTGATCGATAACCAAGCAGGTAAAATTACCTATGACATCGAAACTGTCACTGGTGAATTTGCGGCAAATGACGTTATTTACGGTTCCGTTACCGATCAGATTATTGAGATTGAATCCTTCCAGACTCTACCCAACTTTGGTGAGTATGTGCACGGTAGAGAAATTACTCGCCTGACTTATTCCCAGTTGATCACTGATACTGGTGTTACCGACACATTTGAAGTTGGTGATATTCTCCAGATTCTCTCTGGTGGTATCAATATCGGTTGGCAGGTTACTGTTACCGAGCTCGATACAAACAACAATTATCTGTACGTCGCAAACGTAACTAACGCACCTGAAGGTGTCACGATTGCCGACATTGCTGGTAATTCTACGTACACGGTTGCTAAGATTCCGCCTGGATCTTTGTTCCCAAGTGTTTATACCTTGGTTGCAGTTGTCACAATCACAAATACTTCTGCTTACGGTAAGATTGCCAAGATCTCCCAGTTTGGTACTCGTGCAGTTCTTCACCTGGAAGGATCTCAAGGTACGTTCCAGAAGAATTCTCAAATCATTGGTGACAATGGATTTAGAGGTGCTTGCTCGCAGGCAAGATACCTACGCGGTCGCGTACGTCGTTACTTCAGAGGTTTCGACGGTGTTCAGACCAACTTCAAACTGACTCAAGAAAACGGTACTGCATACTTCCCAGATCCCGCAGGTCATATGATGATCTTC
>MDTC01007285.1_pt1 | contig 27266 bp, 23 predicted proteins | sample 811181 | NCBI WGS metagenome assembly MDTC01 (sample SAMN05326644, study PRJNA326480) | marine metagenome | isolation source: seawater | place: Pacific Ocean: North | collected 2011
AGAGAGATTTCATTAGGATACAGTTTAGATCCAAAAATACTTGGTTCGATAGGGAATTCTGTTAATAAAATTGAACTCCAAATTACTGGTAGAAATTTATTTACATTAACAAATTACTCTGGATGGGATCCTGAGGTTGCTATTGGTGAAAACCCGACAAATTTCAGATTAGATGAATATTCTTATCCTAACTTCAGAAGTTTTAGTGCTGCAATTACTATAAAATTCTAAAAAAATTTAAAATGAAAAAACTAACTACATTATATTTAAGTTCTTTTTTGGTCTTAGCCACCAGTATAATTTCTTGTGAAGATCTTGATATTGAAAATCTAAACCAACCAGACGCTCAAAGAGCTTTGTCTTCTGATGCTGATCTAATAAGTTTAATTGACGGTACAGTTACAGATTTATTTTCTGATTTGATTGGATTTTATGGAATTTATTTGGATGGTCTTGCTGACCAAATTACTTCTACAAATGCATATGCAGATTTTTGGGGTTTTTGTGACCAACCTAGAAGAATTCTAAACAACAGTACCACAAATTCAGATCTTGATGCGATCGGAGGTCACTGGTCTAATTATAATTCACACATTTATAACGCAAACGTAATTCTAAAAACTATCAATGAAAGGTCAATTGTTGATGGGGTAAATGATGTCACTGAATCTAAAAAAGCTCAAGCTTTATTTGTTAGGGGTGTTAGTTTAGGGTATCTTGGAATGATTTATGACAAAGCTTATAGAGTTGATGAAAATACAGACGTTACAAAAATTGAGTTTGAAGACTATTCAGAAGTCATTGACCATGCATTATCCGATATTTCTCTAGCTATCTCTTCTGCTCCATCTAATTTCAATTTTCCAATTCATATTGGATTTTCTTTAGATCAAACAAAATTTATTCGATTAGCTAATAGTTTTAGAGCTAAAATAGCTATGGGCAAAAAAAGAGGAGGGCCTGCTAATGAAACATTAGATTATAATCAAATTATTAGTTGGATTGATCAAGGAATTAAATCTGACTTTGATCCACCTGCAAAACAATCTGTATTATATAACAATGGTCAAGACTGGATGACTTATACTTTAAGTGATGGATCAGGCTATCTACCTGTTGATCAAAAAATTGCTTTTTTAGCTGAAAATGATTCAGCAAAACAACCTGCTGACTATCCAACTGATTCCTCAATAATTTTAAGTGCTATTTCAAATAATTCCGATTCCAGGATTGACTCTTATTTTAAATATACTACTAACTTTGGATATCTTAGAGAATCTAGAGGAAGACATCTATTTACAAATTACAGACATGTTCGTTTTTATACTGGTAATAATAGAAATGTTGATGGACTTACAACAAATATTTTTAGTAAAGCTGAACTCGATTATTTAAAAGCAGAAGCTCAATTATTAAGTGGAGATTCAGGATCATGTGCTATAACATTAAATACTTCTGCTAAGAGAGCATCAAGCGGCCTACCAGCAGTTACATCTTCAACTGCTGCTAAACAACTGCTTTACGAATATTCGATAGAATTACATTTAAATGGAACAATTGGAACAAACTTTTTCTTTATGAGAAGACACAATTTACTTCAAGAAGGAACACCTCTCCATTTTCCAGTTCCAGCTGACGAATTAGAGATCTCTGGAATTGACCCCTATACCTTTGGATCATTAGGGGGTGAAGCTTCAGCTTCTGGTCAAGGTTGGAAATAATAAAAATAACTTTACATTTAAAGCGTTTAAACAAATGTTTACACGCTTTTTTTTTATGAAAATCAAACTTTTAGTATTATTATTTTTAATTTCATTTAGTTGTTCTAACAATGAATGGCTGACCTTTGAAAGCAATAAAATTACTATACAATTTGACGCAATTAATTTTTCTACAATTGAAGAAGATGATTATTTCTTTATTGATAAAATCAAAATCATTCACAAAAAAAAATTTAATCAAAACATGAAAAATAACACCCTTATTCTTCCAAGTATTGAATATATTGTTAAAATAATCGATAAAAAAGAATTTAAAGAAAAAACCAATCCTTTTGAATTAGCTATAAGGATTCATAAGTATTTTAAAGTACAAAAGTCTTTATATAAAATAAATGATGTTAAATTTTCGCAAACTTTAGGTCAAGTTTCCATTGAAAGAACAGACGGTAAAAAAATTAAAATAAAAAAGAAAAAAAACTATCCTTTATTAATAAAAATTAAATAAACTAATGAAAGAAAACATCTATGGAGTAAGAACAATTTTAGAAGCCATAAAAGCTCAAAAATCTATAGATAAAGTATGGATTATTAAAAATTCTAAAAACGGTTCAATTCAAGAAATGGAATTAAAATTAAAAAAATTAAACATTTCAATTTCACATGTTCCAATTAAATGGTTTAATAAATTTAAATCAAAAAATCATCAAGGAGTAGTAGCTTCTATTTCTCCAATAGAATTTGACGATCTTGAACTAATTATTGAAAATAACTTAAATAATTCTATACCTCCCGTTTATTTAATATTAGACAATATTACTGACGTTAGAAATTTAGGAGCTATAATTAGAAGTGCATCAGCTACGGGTGTAACTAATATAATTTTACCAAGAAATGGAAGTGCTCCTATTAATTCAGATACAATAAAAACTTCTGCTGGCGCATTATTTTCAACATCAATATCAAAAGTAAATCACGTAAAAGACGCTCTCTATTTAATGAGTTCAAACAACATTCAAACAATAGCAATAACTGAGAAATCAGATAAACTTATATTTAATCTTAATCTAAAAACTCCAATCGCTCTAGTACTAGGGTCTGAAGAAAAAGGACTTTCTAAAGGAATAATGGAAATGTGTGATAGTAAAGGAAGATTACCTATGGTTGGTGAAATAAATTCTTTAAATGTATCAGTAGCATGTGGAACAGTTCTTTACGAAGTAATAAGACAAAGAAATTATTAATAATTGATTACCTTAATTAAATGAATATACCCTTAGCAGAACGTTTACGGCCCAAAACTTTAAAAGAATTTGTAGGTCAGTCTCATCTTATTGGTAAAAATGGAATAATTAATCTTATCTTAAAAGCAGGGAATATTCCATCATTAATTTTTTGGGGGCCTCCAGGAACAGGTAAAACAACTCTAGCAAATTTAATTGCAAATGAACAAAAGAGACCATTTTACAAATTATCAGCTATAAACGCTGGTGTCGCAGAAGTAAGAAAAGTAATTGAAAAATCTCAAAAGAATCCTGAATTGTTTAGTTCTAAAGGCCCTATTTTATTTATTGATGAAATTCACAGATTTAGTAAATCTCAACAAGACTCTCTTCTTGGAGCAGTTGAGAAAGGAGAGATAACGCTAATTGGAGCTACCACTGAAAATCCAAGCTTTGAAATTATTAATGCATTATTATCTAGGTGCCAAATTTATATTTTAAATCCATTATCAAAAACTGATTTAAATTTAATTTTAAATAATGCAATTGGAAAAGATTCATTTCTAAAAAAGAAAAAAATAATTCTGAAAGAAAAAGAAGCTCTATTAAGATTATCAAATGGAGATGGAAGAAAACTTTTGTCAATTTTTGAACTTTTAATTAATTCAATTAAAAACAATAAAATTGAAATCACTAATAAACTTGTTTTCTCTTGTGTGCAAAATAAAACTGTATTATATGACAAAAATGGAGATCAACATTTTAATATAATTTCAGCTTTTATAAAATCCATAAGAGGAAGTGATCCAAATGGATCAATTTATTGGCTTGCAAGATTAATAAACGGCGGAGAAGATATTAAATTTATAGCAAGAAGATTAATTATTTTGGCTTCAGAAGACATCGGAAATGCAAATCCAACTGCATTAGTTATGGCTAATAATACATTCCAAGCTATAAATGTTGTTGGATTGCCAGAGTCAAGAATTATCTTAAGTCAATGTGTTATTTACCTAGCTAATAGTCCCAAAAGTAATAGTGCATATAAAGCAATTAATAAAGCTCAAAAAAAAATTGAAGAAACGGGAGATCTTGAAATTCCAATAAATCTTAGAAATCCATCATCAAAACTTTTAAAAGATTTGAAATACGGAAAAGATTACAAATATGTTCATAACTCTAAAAACAGCTTTATTAAACAAGAATATATGCCCGAAGAAATTAAAAACTCAAAATTTTATGAACCTGGCAATAATATAAAAGAAAACGTTTTCAGAAATTACCTTAAAAATATTTGGGGGGAAAAATATAATTATTAGTTTTTACCCCAAAAAAATGAAGTAAAAAGTATTAAAATTGTAAACAACTCCAATCTACCTAAAAGCATTAAAAAAGAAGCCCACAATTTACCAAAGTAGGGTAATTGATCATAAGAAAAAGAGGGGCCGAATTCACCAATTGCAGGACCTACATTCCCTAATGTTGCCGCCGCCACACCTAAAGCAGACTCAAGTTCTAAGCCCAAGAACGCAAAAATTAATGATCCGAAAGCAAACGATAGGATATAAAGTATAAAAAAAGCAGAAATATTGTATATAATACTTTGATCTAAAATGGAACCATTATATCTAGACCTAACAATAGCATTTGGATGTAAAGCTCTTTTAAATTCTAAGAAACCACTCTTAATCATCAATAAATGACGTACTATTTTTATGCCTCCAGAAGTAGATCCAGCTGAACCACCGACAAACATAAGTCCAAAAAAGAAAATAGTTAAAAAGGAAGTCCATCCAGCAAAATCTCCAGTAACAAAACCAGTTGTAGTTACTACTGCAATTACCTGAAATAAAGCATGCCTAAATGAACTCTCTAATTTTCCATAAACTTCTGGATGAGAAAAATTAGTATTATTTAATTCTACATTATTAAATAAAATGGCAAAAACTAATATTACAGATAGACTAATAAAAATAAAATAAGATTTAAATTCTTCATCTCTAAAAATCCTTTGAATTTTACCTGTAAAAGCAAAATAACTTAAGACAAAATTTGCTCCCGAAATAAACATAAAAAAAATAATTATATACTGTATTAAAGGAAAATCATTCCAATAAGAAACACTTACATTCTTTGTTGAAAAACCTCCTGTTGCTATAGTGCTCATTGAATGATTAATTGCATCAAAAAAATTCATTCCAGCAATTTTAAGCAAAATTGTTTCAACAAAAGTAAATCCAACATAAATATACCAAAGTCTTTTAGCTGTATCGGTAATTCTCGGATGTAATTTATCACTGAAAATTCCAGGGGCTTCAGCACTAAATAATTGCATACCCCCAACTCCTAGAAGAGGTAAAATAGCTATAGTTAAAACTATTATCCCCATCCCTCCTATCCAATGAGTTATACTTCTCCAAAATATTATACCTTTCGGAAGTATTTCTATATCATTAAGAATAGTCGCACCTGTTGCAGTATAACCAGATGTAGTTTCAAAAATAGCCCTTGAAAATTCTGGAATAGTATTAGTGAAAAAATAAGGCATCATGCCTGAAAAAGACATTAATAACCAACCAAGAGTAACAATAATATATCCATCTCTTTTTTGAATTTGTTTATTATGATTTTTAGTAGATAACATCAAAATTAAACCTACTATTAAAACACTAAATGCGGATAAAAGAATATTTATAGTTGAACCATCCTTTGTCAAAAAACTTACAAAAGTCGCTAATAACATAAAAGCACCATTGAATAGAAGCAAAACTCCCATTAAATGAATGATTATTTTTGCGTTAATATTATTCATGCTTATTGAGAAAACAAACTTTCAACTTTATGAATAGCTCGATGAAGACAACATACAACCACTCTATCATTTTCAAGAATTCTATAATCTCCTAATGCTATTATACCCTTCCCTTCTTTAATTACTCCACCTATTATTGAAGATCTTGGAAAATTGACATCTTTTATTTTCATGCCATTTACTTTAGAATTCTTTTTAACTATAAATTCTAAAATCTCAACATTAAAATTATTTAAAGTAATAATGTCAACCACATCCCCTCTTCTTATATATCTAAAAATAGCATTAGCAGTTAATAATTTTTTATTGATTAAAGTATCAATCCCAACTGAATGGGACAAATAAAAATAATCTGTATTCTCTACTAAAGCTATTGTTTTTTTTATTTTTTTTGTTTTTGCCATTAAGCATGACATTATATTAGTCTCGGAATTTTCAGTAACAGAAATAAACGCATCCATAGAATCAATATTTTCTTCTTCAAGAAGTTCAACACTTCGTCCATCTCCATTAATAACCATTGCTTCTGGAATACTATCAGAAATTTGAAGAGCCTTAATCTTGTTTTTTTCAATTATTTTAACATTAAAATTATTTTTACAGAGCTCTTTAGCCGCATTATGACCTAATCTGCCTCCTCCCAAAATCATAATATTTTTTATTGATTCTTTACTTTTTCCTGTTAACTTATAAATTTCTGAAACTCCTTCTTTTAAGGTAATAAAATAGACCTCATCTCCTTCATTAAATTGAGTGTCACCCCTAGGAATTATAGTATGTTGTGTTCCCTTCCTTTGAATTGCAATAGGCATAAAATGAACATCGTTAAAAATCGAAGCAGATTCCTTAACTGTTTTCCCTACAAACGGAACCGAACCATCCAGTTTAGTGCCAATTAATGTTAATTCACCCTCCTCAAATTCATGAATATTACTAAACGCTGATTGATCAAGCAATTGTTCAATTTCATTTGAAGCAAGAGATTCAGGAGAGATAAGTTCATCCACACCTAATTTTCCAAAATCAATTTCAGAATTTTCATTTATAAATTCAATACTAGAAACTCTTGCAATTGTTTTTTTACATCCCAATTGTTTTGCTATAGAACATCCAGTAATATTAGTTGTTTCCTCACCAGTTACAGCAATAAATAAATCTGAATTTGAAACATCTGCTCTTTTTACTACTGACAAAGAAAACGTATTTCCTTTTAAAATTTTAATATCCAATTGATTTTCAGCATAATTCAATCTTTCTTTGTCAATATCTATTAAAGTAATATCATGAGATTCAAAGGATAAAAGTTTAGCAAGGTGAAAACCTACTTCTCCAGCCCCTGCAATAATTATTTTCATAAAGTATAATTAGAAAAATAATATACAAATATATGAATAAGTTATTTCATGATTAATAATTAATAAACTCTTTTAATTTTGAAGCTTTTAAAAAAAAAAATAATTTTAATGTCAAATGGAAATAAACATATCACCTTTTAACAAAAAAACATCTAAAAAAACACAGATAAAAATTATGTTTAATCTAATTTCAAAAAGATATGATATTTTAAATAGAATTATAACTTTTGGACTAGATCTTAGATGGAGAAAAAATCTAGTTAATAAAATTAAACCCCAGAACCCGAAGATAATTTTAGATGTTGCTACAGGTACAGGAGACTTAGCAATTGAATTGTCTAAAACTAACGCTGAAAAAATAATAGGAATTGACATTTCAGATCAAATGATTGAAATTGCAAAAAAAAAAATAAGAAAAAAAAATTTAAATTCTTTGATAAAAGTTTTGGAGTCAAACAGCGAAAATATGAATTTCAAAAATAATTATTTTGATATAGTTACAGTTTCATATGGAGTAAGAAATTTTGAAAATTTAAATAAAGGCCTTTCTGAAATTTTTAGAGTTTTAAAGCCAACTGGTAAAATATATATCCTAGAAACTTCTCTTCCTAAATCTCCAATTTTACTATTTTTTTATAAATTTTATGTGAGAATGCTAACTTCAATTATTGGAATTTTATTTTCTAACTACAAATTACCCTATAAATATCTATTAAATTCGGCTTCTATTTTTCCTTTTGGTGACGATTTTAACAATATTTTAATAAAAAATGGGTTTATAAATGTTAAGAATGAATCTCAAATACTAGGAGTTAGCACAATATATTTTGCGAGTAAACCTTAAAAATATTTTATTTACCAATCTGTTAATTATTATTACTGGATATTTTAGTTATGGACAATACCCGTTCGTTAGAGAAAAAATTGAAAACCTACCAAATTTTGATAATAAAACACTCCACTATGGATATTTTATTGGATTTAACAATTATGATTTTAAGTTTGAATATTTAGATTCATATTATCAAATAGATAAACTTAAGGATATTGTAGTAGAAAAAAGTACTGGTTTTAATGTTGGATTAATCGGAGATCTAAGATTAAATAAATACTTTAATTTAAGAATTGAGCCCGGTCTTTATGCAAATCAAAGAAAGCTTTTATACCCAGATCAAAATGAATTACCCAATAAAGAAGATAAAATACGAGAGATTAAATCTACTTACATACACTTACCCCTATTAATAAAATTTAATTCAATAAGAATAAATAATTTTAAACCTTTTATTGTAGGGGGGGGGTCAACTTCAATAAATCTATCAAGTAATCAAAAAAACACCGATGATAATTTAAACAATGTTTTTAGATTAAAATCGCCTACAATAAACTATGAATTAGGGGTTGGAATAGACTTTTATCTAACATATTTTAAATTTTCACCTTCAATAAGAGGAATATTTTCAATGAAAAATGAAATCATTCAAGATAACGATCCCAATAGTCCATGGACTAGCAATATTAAAAACCTCTTATCAAGAGGGTTCATAATTAATTTCACTTTCGAATAAAAATTTTATGAAACAAAAAAATTGCTAATTATTATTGAAGCAGCTGAAGCAGCATTTAAACTTTCTGGTCCTTTATTTTTTGTAACTTTAGGAATACTTATTTTATTATTAATAATTTTCAGAATATTATTAGAAATTCCTTTAGATTCATTTCCTATTACAATAATAGAATTGTCTTCCATCTTTTCTGAATATATTGAAGCCCCCTTTTCAATAACAGCACCATAAATCAACCTATTTGAATTTTTTAATTTTTTTTCTATATCACAATAAATGCAATTAACTCTTGATAAAGATCCCATTGAGGCTTGAACAACTTTTGGGTTAAAACAATCTACAGTTTCACTTGAACATAAAATAGTGTTAATACCGTACCAATCACATAATCTAATAATTGTTCCCAAATTACCTGGGTCAGAAACATTATCTAAACATAATATAACTCTATTTTTATGAGAATTTTTAAAAACAGGTAACTTTAAAACAGCCAAAACCTTTGACGGATTTCTTAAAAAAGTTAATCTTTTCATATTATTTTCACTTATTAATGTCGAATTCACCCAGTCTAACTTTACAGTACTATATATCTTATAAAACTTAATCTCCGAATTAATAAACTCTTTAATGTTTTTTTCTCCTTCAGCAACAAATAATAAAAATTTTTTACGATTTTTCTTTAGTTTTAAGCTCTTGATTTTCTTAAGTTCATTTTTAGTAATCATAAATGATGTATTTTTGAATTAATTTACTCAATGTTAAGAATTCTACAAACTAAATTATTATTTATAATATTATCAAGTCTGACTTTTGGTTGTAGTGTAGTTAAAACCATCCCTTCGGGGAAAAAATTCCTAAAAGAAGAAAAATATTTTAAAAATGGAGAAATCATTAAAAATGATCCAGTTAAATTATTAAGTTCGACTCCTCCAAATTCTAAATTTATGGGAATTCCAATTAAAGTTTTTTTAAACAATTTAGTCGTTAAAAACCCAGATATTTTATTTGAAAATTGGCTTAATGAAAATCCTAAAAGAAAAAAGAGATTAAATAAAATCTTTTCTTCAAAACAAATTCAACAAATCAAGAAATATAGAATTAAAGTCAATGAATGGTTATCAAAAAACAGTGAAAAACCTGTTTTAATAGAAAAAAATGAAATTAATGAAACTGCTAATAGAATTAATCAGTACTTTAAAAATATTGGTTATTTTGAGAATATTGTTGAAGTATCAATTAATCCATTTGATGAAAAAAAATCTAATGTTTCTTACAAAATTACCACTGGGAAACAATTTATTCTCGATTCTATTTCTTTTAAAACGGAATCCAGTGATATTCAAAAAATATATAAAAAAAATCTTTCCAAAAGTTTACTTGATAATAAATCCCCATTTAAGGTTGAGAATTTTAATTTAGAACGTGAGAGGCTGGTAAATCTCTTTAGAAATAATGGAATTTTTAATTTTCAACAAAGCAGTATTAGATTCAAGGTTTTTATTGATAGTATCGGGATTGACACAAGAATTCCAGTAATAATTGAAGTTTCTAATTTAAATAAAAGAATAAATGACAGTTTATTTTCACAACCTTATTCTATTAATAAAATTGGCAATGTTAATATTTATGTTGATGATCCTAATTTCTCTTTAACGAAATTTACTGATAGCATTTCATTAAATAATGTAAATATTTTTTCTAAAGGAAAGCTTAATTATAAACCAGAATCTTTAGTTAATGCTTTAAGCCTTTTTGCCGGAGATATTTATAAGGAAAATGAGAGAGCAAATACTTTTCGGTATTTCACTGAATTAAAAAATTTCAAATATCCTAGTATTAATTTTAAGCAAAATAGTTTAGATAGTCTAAAATTAGATGCTTCAATAAGACTTACCCCAATGGAAAGATATTCTCTTGGATTTGACTTAGATCTATCACATTCAAATATTGAAGATTTTGGAGTAAGTCTAGGAAGCTCAATTATTACAAGAAATATTTTTAAAGGTGCGGAAATTTTAGAATTAAATATAAAAGGAACAATTGGATCTTCAAGAAATGTTGCAAATCCAAATAGCTATTTTTTTAATCTATTTGAAATCGGAACCGATTTAAGATTAAGAATTCCTAGAATATTATTTCCAATAAATTTAGATTCAACAATAACAAGATCTATGTTGCCTAGAACTAATATAACCTTAGGGACTTCTCTACAAGAAAATGTGGGTCTCGATAGACAGAACTTTTCTAGTAACATTGAATATGAATGGAGTCCAAATTCATCTTATGATTTAAATTTTAAACTTTTAGATCTTGAATTTATAAAAAACAGAGCAACTAATAATTATTTTAATGTTTATAGAAATTCATATGATAGACTTAATTCTATTGCTAAAAACAACAATTACTCAAATGAGAAATTTCTTAATCAAAATGGGTCATTAATAATTCCAGAAGGAACTAATGATTTTATTGAATCGGTTATAAATAATAAAACTAATATAAACTTAGGAACTGAAAGTTTTTCTGACATAATGGCTATCAAAGAACGTAAAGAGAGGTTGATTTCAGATAACTTTATTCTTGGTTCTTCACTGAGTATTATAAAAAACAACCAAGAAAGTATCTTAGATGAAGACTTTTCTCAATTTAATTTTAAAATTGAATGGGTAGGGAATTTAATTAATAGTATACTATCAATAAATAATAAAAAGGAAGGATATAATGAATTCTTAGGGGTTCTTCCCTCACAATTTATTAAAACTGAATTAAACTATATTAAACATTGGAAAATTGGAAATGAAAAAGTATTAGCATTTAGAGGATTTTCTGGAATTGCCATTCCATATGGAAATTCAAATAGCATTCCTTTTACAAGATCATATTTTGGAGGAGGATCAAATGATAACAGGGCTTGGCGGGGATATAAATTGGGACCCGGGATTAGTCAAAATTCAAATGAATTTAACGAAGCAAATTTTAAAATTGCATTTAATTTAGAATATAGACTGCCCATTATTGGAGCATTTAAAGGCGCTTTGTTTATTGATGCCGGAAACATATGGAATGTTTATGATAACATTACTGATCCAAAAATGAGGTTTGATGGATTAAAAGATCTTAAAGAAATTGCTATTGGAACTGGGTTTGGAATTAGATACGACTTTAACTTTTTTATTTTTAGGCTTGATACCGGATTTAAAACTTATGATCCTGTTCTTCCTTCAAATAAAAGATGGTGGAGTCAAACTTCATTTAAAAAAGCTGTTTTTAATATCGGAATTAACTATCCTTTTTGAAGTAAATGTTATACTTTTATGAACTTTTAAAATTATTAATAATGAATAAAGAGATCCCGAAAGGTGTAGTTACAGGAAAAAACGTTCAAAAAGTTTTTAAACTTGCTAAAGAAAAATCCTTTGCTCTTCCAGCTGTAAATGTAACTGGGAACAATACCATAAACCCGGTTCTTGAAACTGCTGCTAAATTAAATAGTCCAGTAATAATTCAATTTTCTAATGGGGGGTCTCAATTTAATGCTGGTAAAGGACTTAGTAATTCAAAACAAAAATCAGCAATTTTAGGAGCTATAGCTGGAGCAAAACACATTCACCAATTAGCTGAAAATTATGGTGCTTCAGTAATTATTCATACAGATCATTGTGCTAAGAGTTTACTTCCTTGGTTAGACGGTCTTATAATAGAAAATGAAAAATTTTTCTCATCAAATGGAAAATCATTATTCAGTTCCCATATGATTGATTTATCCGAAGAACCCATTGAAGAAAATATTGAAATTTGCAAACAATATCTATCCAAAATGAAAAAGATGGAAATGACGCTTGAAATCGAATTAGGAATTACTGGTGGTGAAGAAGATGGAGTTGATAATTCAGAAATTGATATTTCCAAATTATATACCCAGCCAGAAGAAGTAGCTTATGCTTATGAAGAGCTTAGTAAAATAAGTGAACAATTTACTATTGCAGCGGCATTTGGAAATGTACATGGAGTATATAAACCTGGTAATGTCAAGCTTACCCCAAAAATATTAAAAAATTCACAAGATTATATTTCAAAAAAATATAAGGTGCCCTATAATACGATTGATTTTGTTTTTCATGGAGGTTCAGGATCCTCTATACATGAAATTAAAGAAGCTATTGGATATGGAGTTGTTAAAATGAATATAGATACCGATCTTCAATTTGCATTTACTGATGGAATTAGAGATTATATTTCTAAAAATATTGATTATTTAAAAACTCAAATTGGAAATCCAAATGGTAAAGATCAACCTAATAAAAAATATTATGACCCCAGAAAATGGCTTCGTTTAGGTGAAGAAACATTTATAAATCGTCTCACAAAAGCTTTTGAAGATTTAAATAATATAAATACCTTGCAGTAATTTATGAGTTGGTTTAAAAGAATTGAAAAAGGGATTCTAACTAAGACTGAGGAAAAAAAAGATATTCCTCAAGGGCTTTGGTATAAAACTCCTACAGGTAAAATAATTGAAACCCAAGAACTTGCCGAAAATTTTTATGTTAGCCCTGAAGATGAATATCATGTTAGAATTGGAAGCAAAGAATATTTTGAAATTTTTTTTGATGACAACCATTATAAAGAAATCAATTCAAATTTAAAATCAAAAGATTTTTTAAAGTTTAAAGATTCTAAAAAATATAGCTATAGATTAAAAGAATCAAAAAAGACTACTTCACTTAATGAAGCAGTAACAACTGCTATTGGAAAGTCAATGGGAAAAGAATTAATAATCGCATGCATGGACTTTACTTTTATTGGTGGTTCAATTGGGTCTGTTGTTGGAGAAAAAATTTGCTTAGCGATTGATCTTTCGATTGAAAAACGAATTCCTCTTATGATAATATCTAAATCTGGAGGTGCTAGAATGATGGAAGGAGCCTTTTCTTTGATGCAACTAGCCAAAACGAGTGCGAGATTAGCAGCACTTTCTGAAAAATCAATTCCCTATATTTCTTTGTGTACAGATCCAACTACTGGGGGAGCCACAGCATCATTTGCTATGCTTGGTGATATTAACATTTCTGAACCTGGAGCTTTAATTGGTTTTGCAGGTCCCAGAGTTATTAAAGATACTACTGGAAAAGAACTTCCTGAAGGTTTTCAAACTAGTGAATTCCTTCTAGAAAATGGATTTCTCGATTTTATTAGTCATAGAAAAAATCTTAAATCAAAAGTAAATCTATATATTGACTTAATTCTTAATCAAGATATAAGGAAATAATTTTTTTACTTAATATATCTATTAAAATGATATATATTTGCAAAAGTTTTAAAATTTTAGATAAATAGTTAATAAAAAATAATTAAATGTATTTGTCCAAAAAAGCAAAAGAAGATATTTTCTCTAAACATGGAAAAAAAAAGGAAAATACTGGATCCACAGAGGGACAGATTGCCCTTTTTTCTAATAGAATTAATCATCTTTCTAACCATCTTAAAAAAAATATTAAGGATTTTAATTCAGAACGCTCATTAGTTAAATTAGTTGGAAAAAGACGAAGTCTTTTAGATTATTTGAAATCTAAAGATATTTTGAGATATAGAGCAATTGTTAAAGAGTTAGGATTAAGAAAATAATTTTACAATTAAAAAGCTGAATCTTTTTTCTATTTGGTTCCCTCTACAATAATCACAACTATCGTATAGGTTTAACATAAATTAATAAAAATGATTCCGAAAATATACACCGAAGAAATTGTACTACCTGACGGTAGAAAAATAATCTTAGAAACTGGTAAATTAGCAAAACAAGCACATGGATCTGTTGTAGTTAAAATGGGTAAAACAATGCTTTTGTGCACTGTTGTTTCCAACTATGATTCTAGTGATGTTGACTTTTTACCTTTAACAGTAGATTATAGAGAAAAATTTGCTGCAGCAGGTAAATACCCTGGTGGTTTTTTCAAAAGAGAAGCCCGACCAAGTAATGGGGAAATCTTAACTATGAGAATTGTTGATAGAGTTTTAAGACCATTATTTCCCGAAGACTATCATTGTGAAGTTCAAGTAATGATTCAATTAATGTCTCATGATGAAAATGTAATTCCAGATGCTCTAGCAGGACTTGCTGCGTCATCTGCTATTCAGTTAAGCGACATTCCTTTCGAATGCCCAATATCTGAAGTAAGAGTTGGAAGAGTAGACGGAAATTTAATAATTAACCCTAGTAGAGATCAATTTGAAAAATCAGATATTGATATTATTGTAGGTGCATCTGAGGATTCTGTTATGATGGTTGAAGGAGAAATGGATGAGTGTAATGAAGAAGAAATGATAGATGCAATAAAATTTGCTCATGAATCTATAAAAATTCAAATTGAAGCTCAAAAAAAATTAACCAAATCTTCTGGTAAAAAAGAAGTTCGCAAATATGATTCAAAGGAAGAAAATAAAGAATTAGAAAAAATAATTCATGATAAGATATATAAAAAATGTTATGCTATAGCTAAAAAAGGTTCAGCTAAAAATGAAAGAAGTGATTCTTTTTCAAAATTAAAAGAAGAGCTAAAAGAATCATTTACAGAAGAAGAAAATAATTCATATGGAGATTTAACATCTACTTATTTTAATAAAGTCAAAAAAGAAGCAATTCGTGAATTAACTTTAAGTGAAGGCATTAGATTAGATGGAAGGAAAACTGATGAAATCAGAGATATTTGGTGTGAAATTGATTATCTTCCATCTACCCATGGATCATCAATATTTACTAGAGGAGAAACTCAAGCATTAGCAACTGTTACACTTGGCACTTCAAGAGATGCAAATAAAATAGACATGCCATCTCATGAGGGCGAAGAAAATTTTTATTTACATTATAACTTCCCTCCTTTCTCTACAGGAGAAGCTAGACCTTTAAGAGGTACTTCAAGAAGAGAAATCGGACATGGAAATTTAGCTCAGAGAGCTCTAAAAGGAATGATTCCCTCTGATTGCCCATATACTGTTAGAGTGGTAAGTGAAATTCTTGAATCCAATGGCTCTTCCTCTATGGCAACAGTTTGCGCAGGCACATTAGCTCTTATGGATGCAGGGATTCAAATAAAACGTCCAGTTTCAGGAATTGCAATGGGTTTAATTTCAGACGGAAAAAGACATTCTGTTTTAAGTGATATTCTTGGAGATGAAGATCATTTAGGAGATATGGATTTTAAGATAACTGGAACGTCTAAAGGGATTACCGCTTGTCAGATGGATATTAAAATAAAAGGTCTTTCATACAAAATTTTAACTGAAGCACTAAAACAGGCTTTAAACGGTAGACTTCAAATACTAGACAGACTAAATAGTACGATAGAAAAACCTAATTTAAACGTAAAACCTCATTCGCCTAAAATGGTTAAAAGAAACATACCAAATGAATTTATTGGACCATTTATCGGGCCAGGTGGTAAGGTGATTCAAGAACTTCAAAAAATTACTGGCTGTACGATTGTAATTAATGAAGATGAAAAAACAGAAGAAGGAATTATTGAAATTCTTGGAACTAATCAAGACGGAATTGACGCTGTATTATCTAAAATAGATTCTTTATTATTTAAACCTCAAATAAATAACACCTATCAAGTTAAAGTAATAAAAATATTAGATTTTGGTGCAGTTGTTGAATATGTTGAAGCTCCTGGAAATGAAGTACTACTTCATATAAGTGAAATAGCATGGGAAAGAACTAACAACGTAAAAGATGTACTTAAAATTGGAGATCTAATAGAAGTTAAATATTTTGGAATTGATTCAAGAACAAGAAAAGAAAAAGTCTCTAGAAAAGCTCTTTTGCCAAGACCTGAAAAAAAATAAATTTTTTGACTAATAATGAAACATTTTTAACGTTTATACGTATAATAGACTATAAGACTAAGCATCCATGAGACAATTAAAAATAACAAAACAAGTTACTAATAGAGAAACTGCCTCTTTAGATAAATACCTTCAAGAAATCGGAAAAGTAGATTTAATTACAGCTGAAGAAGAAGTTGAACTAGCTCAAAGAATAAAATCTGGTGATCAAATTGCATTAGAGAAGTTAACAAAGGCTAATCTTCGATTTGTCGTTTCTGTAGCAAAACAATATCAGAATCAAGGGCTTACTCTACCAGATCTTATAAATGAAGGTAATCTTGGACTTATTAAAGCTGCTCAAAGATTTGACGAAACACGAGGGTTTAAATTTATTTCTTATGCAGTTTGGTGGATTAGACAGTCGATTTTACAAGCATTAGCTGAACAATCAAGAATTGTTAGATTACCTCTAAATAAAATTGGATCTATAAATAAAATAAATAAAACTTATGCTTTTTTAGAGCAAGCTCATGAAAGAGCACCATCTGCTGAAGAAATAGCTAAAGAATTAGATATGACTATTAATGATGTCAAAGAATCTCTTAAAAACTCTGGTCGTCATGTTTCTATGGATGCGCCACTTGTTGAAGGAGAAGACTCTAATTTATATGATGTTCTTAATAGTGGAGAGTCCCCTAATCCTGACAGAAGCCTACTCCATGAGTCTTTAAAAACTGAAATAGAAAGAGCTCTAGAAACATTAACCCCAAGAGAAGCTGACGTAGTTAGATTATATTTTGGTTTAGGAGAACAACATGCCATGACATTAGAAGAAATAGGAGAAACATTTGATTTAACAAGAGAAAGAGTAAGACAAATAAAAGAAAAAGCTATTCGAAGATTAAAGCATACCTCTAGAAGTAAAATTCTAAAAACATATTTAGGATAATTATACCTTTATATAGGTATATAATATTTAAACCTTATAATCATTGATGCAAACAATTATAGCTCCATCAATCTTAGCTGCCAATTTCGCAAACCTTCAAAAAGACATAGAAATGGTTAATTCTAGTTCTGCCGATTGGTTTCATTTGGATGTAATGGATGGATTGTTTGTTCCTAATATATCATTTGGAATGCCAATTGTAAAATCTATAAATAATCTCACAAGTAAACCACTAGATGTGCATTTAATGATTGTAGATCCTGAAAGATACATTAATAAATTTGTTGATTTGAATGCTTCGATAATTACTGTTCACTATGAAGCATGTAAAAATTTAAAAGAAACTCTAAAGAAAATTAGATTTAATAATATTAAATCCGGAGTTGCTATTAATCCTGAAACACCTATAAATGTAATTGAAGAATTTATAGAAGAAGCTGATTTAATCTGTATAATGAGTGTTAATCCTGGATTCGGGGGTCAAAAATTTATTGAAAACACCTACAATAAAATTGAAAAACTTAATGAGATAATTATGAGGAATGAAACGTCCACTTTAATTGAAGTCGACGGTGGAGTTTCTAATATTAACGCTGAAAAATTAATTAATCTGGGAGCAAATGTTTTAGTATCAGGTAATTATATTTTTAAAGCTGAAGATCCTCTAAAAAATATTAATTTACTAAAATCCTTTTAGTTAAATTTTGTTTTAAATTCAACTCTTCTATTTCTTGCTCTACCCCATGGATTATCATTATCATGTAATGGATCTAATTCTCCTTTTCCAACAGCTTCTAACCTGTTTTTATCTACGCCTAAGTCAATTAGATAATCCATTACAGAATTAGCTCTTTTTTCAGACAAAATAAAATTAAAATCCTCTTCTCCATCACTAGAAGTATGTCCTTCAATTAAAAGTGTACTATTAGGGTATTCCTCTAATAATTTTTTTATCTGATTAATAACATTGATAGTTTTCGAACCAATTACTCTATCACTTGATGCAGCAAAATTAATCGAGGAACCAAAAGTGTTTAACACTTCCATTATTTCTTGTGGTACTTCAGGGCAGCCTCTATTACTTATAGGGCCTTTTGTTTTATAACACTGATCATCCTTATCAGGAACTCCATCACCATCTTCATCTGGCCAAGGGCATCCGTCATTCTCTCCAGCCTCATCTGGACAAGCATCCTCTTCATCACTAACACCATCACCATCACTATCTGGACATCCATTCATGTCAGCACTTCCTACTTTATCAGGACATTCATCAACATTATCTGCTATACCATCTCCATCACTATCAGCACATCCATTCATTTCAGGAGTACCGGCTTGATCTGGACATTGATCTTCTTTATCAATTATTCCATCTCCATCAGTATCAGGACAACCTAAAAACTCTTCTAATCCAGGTACTTCAGGACATTTATCATTTTTATCTGAAATTCCGTCCCCATCAGAATCAAGACTGCCAAGTTTTATTGAAAGTCCTAAAACATGCTGGAAATGCTTAAATGCTTTAGACTCATCAGCATTTCTATAGGCAGAATTGACATTTATTCCAATTTTTTCTGAAAGATCAATGTTAAATCCAATTCCAGCAAATGAAGTTTCTGAAACGTCTGATGAAGGGAATATTCCTTTTTTTTCAACTTCATTTTCAAAACTAGAAAAACCATAACCAGCAAAAAAATATGGGCTCAATTTTGATTTACCGGAAATCGAATATTTTAAAAATCCATCTAAAGAATAATAAGATAAGTCACTTGGCAAACTAGCTCCAGTTATTTTATTCATTGAATATTGACCACCAATAGAAAATCCACCAGCAATATATCTAGAAATCGAAACTGAAGGAACGCCTATATTAAGGTCATTACTAATGTTATCCTGTTGGATATTAATAATGTTTATCCCTAATTTTAATTCCCAAGGATTAATAGAATTTTGAGCCAATAAAAAAATTGGTAAAATAGAAATCAAAAAGAATAAGGTTCTTATTTTTAAAAAATTTGTCATTAGTTATTATTATAATTAATCCTCCAAAAATTTATAACGTAAAAAAAAAGAATAAATTATATCAATTTTAAAAGAAACAATAATGTAAAATTAAAATTATATTTTTGTGAAATCAATTCTTTTTTAAAGATATGTCTATAATTTAAAATTTTATGATAACACAAAAAATAAAAAATGATTTAAATTTAAAATCTCTTGGCTATCTTGATCGTAGAGTTCCTCCTAAAAATCAATTAATTAAGGAAATTCTTAGATTAAAAAAAGAAAAAAATGCTGTTATATTATCTCATTATTACCAAAAAAATGAAATTCAAGAAATTTCTGATTATTTGGGAGATAGTTTATATCTTGCTCAAAAGGCTTCAAAAACCAAAGCTGAATTAATTGTTTTTGCTGGAGTTCATTTTATGGCAGAAACTGCAAAAATAATAAGCCCTCAAAAAAAAGTTGTTTTACCTGATCTAAAAGCAGGATGTTCCTTAGCAGACTCATGTCCCCCTAAAGAATTTGAAAATTTTATTAAAACTATCCCAAATTCATATATTGTAACTTATATTAATTGTTCAGCAAAAATAAAAGCATTAAGCGATATAGTTTGCACCTCAAGCAATGCTGAAAAAATAATTAATTCTATTCCAAAGAATAAAAATATAATTTTTGCTCCTGATAAAAATTTAGGAAATTATCTAATTAAAAAAACTGGAAGAAAAATGACTTTATGGAATGGTTCATGCGTTGTTCATGAAGCTTTCTCTTTAAAAAAGATAATCTCTTTATTTCAAAAATATCCTAAGGCTAAATTTATTGCCCATCCTGAAAGTGAATCTCAAATACTTGATATTGCTAACTTCATAGGAAGTACTTCCGCTCTCTTAAATTACGTTGAAAATAATAATTCTAAAACATTTATTGTGGCTACTGAAGCTGGTATTTTACATGAAATGAAAAAAAAATCTCCTAATAAAATTTTAATTCCTGCTCCTGTTGAAAATGAAACTTGCGCCTGTAGTGAATGTTCTTTTATGAAATTAAATACTCTTGAAAAACTTTATCTTTGCCTTAAACATGAATTGCCAGAAATTATAATTAATAATAATCTTATAGAAGCAGCTAAAAAACCAATTGAAAAAATGCTTTCTTTGAGTTAATATGACCACAGATGTACTTGTAATAGGAACTGGAATATCAGGATTAAGTTATGCTATTAAATTAGCCTCTTTTTCTTCTAAATTAAAAATCCTTCTTATCTGTAAAAAAGACATAATGGAAGGGAATACTAAATATGCCCAAGGAGGAATTGCTGTAGTCTCTAATTTTCAAAATGATTCATTTGAAAAACATATTAATGATACATTAATTGCTGGAGATGGTATGTGTAATAAAAAAGTTGTTGATTTTGTCATTAGAGAAGGTGCAGAAAGACTTAATGAATTAATTAATTGGGGAGCTGATTTCGACAAAAAAAAATCTAATGAACTTGATTTAATAAAAGAAGGAGGGCATTCCGCGCAAAGAATTGTTCATCATAAAGATCATTCTGGATCAGAAATTCAAAGAGCATTAATTAAAAAAATTAAATCAATTGAAACAATTCAATACCTAGAAAATCATTTACTAGTAGATTTAATAACAGATCACCATTTAGGGAAATCCCCAAAAAAATGTTACGGAGCATATGTGATATCTATTCATGATAAAGAGATAATTAAAATTACTTCAAAATTAACTGTACTCTCTACTGGTGGAGCTGGCCAATTATTTAAATTCACAACAAACCCAAAAGGAGCAACTGGAGATGGATTAGGAGCTGCATATAGAGCAAAGGTTAAAATCAAAAACTTACCATATGTTCAATTTCACCCAACCGCCCTGTATCAAAAAATTGAAAAAGAAACTTTTCTTATCACTGAGGCTATAAGAGGTAAAGGTGCAATATTAAGAAATATTAAAGGAGAAAGTTTTATGAAAAAATACGATTTTCGTGCTGAACTTGCTCCTAGAGATATTGTATCTAGAGCAATTTCTAATGAAATGTTAATTAATAATTCCAAATATATTTTCCTTGATGCAACAAAAATTAAAAATAAACTTTTTAAGGATAATTTTCCAATGATTTATAAAACTTGTATTAAATTAAATATAAATCCAAATACAGATTTTATTCCAGTAGTACCTGCTGCTCATTATTTCTGTGGAGGAATTGAAGTAGACGAATTTAGCAATTCAAGTTTAAAGAACCTTTATGCTATTGGTGAATGCAGTCATACTGGACTTCATGGATCAAATAGACTAGCTTCAAATTCCTTGCTCGAATCTATAGTTTTTTCTCATCGAGCAGCTATAAATAGTATAAAAAAAATAGAAGAATTAACTTCTGAACAGACTATTTTTAATAAAATACCAGAATGGTATGGGAATAAAACTATATCTAATCAAGAAATGTTAATAATTAATGATTTAAAAGACAGACTTCAAAAAATAATGAGCTCTAATGTTGGAATTTTTAAGACTACTATTGGATTAGTAGACGCAGAAGAAAAACTTAAGGTTTTGTATGATAAAACTCTAAACCTTTATAAACAAAAAAAATTAACACCGCAGTTGTGTGAGTTAAGAAATATGGTGAGTGTTTCTCATTTATTAATTAGGCAATCAATAGAAATCAAGTCCAATAAAGGTGTTTATTTTAATTATGATTATGAAAAATAACTTTTTAAAAAAATATACTACAGAAATCGATTTATTTATTAAATCATCGCTAAAAGAAGACATTGGTAAAGGCGATATCTCAAGTTTATCTTGTCTTAACAATGACATAATGAGTACTGTTGAACTTATTTCTAATGAATCATGTATAATAGCAGGAATAGAATTAACCAAAAGAATAATTAAGAAAAAAAATACTTCTATTATACTTAAATCCTATGTTAAAGATGGTGATTATGTGATACCTAACGAAAAAATATTTTTATTAAATGGTCCGCAATTAGACATTTTATCCATTGAAAGGTTGATACTGAATTGTATCCAAAGAATGAGTGGTGTAGCTACCTTAACTAATAAATTATCTAATAAAATTTCACACACTGCTTGTAAGTTATTAGACACTAGAAAAACTACCCCTAACTTTAGATACCCAGAAAAATGGGCAGTTATTATTGGAGGTGGATTAAATAACCGAATGGGTCTTTTCGATGCTATAATGATTAAAGACAACCATGTTGATTTTTGCAAGTCAATTACTTCAACTTTGAAAAAAACTGAAAAATTTTTAATCAAAAATCAAAACGATATTCCAGTAATAGTTGAAACAAGAAATTTAAATGAAATCAAAGAATGTTTTGCTTTCCCATGGATTAAAAGAATCCTATTAGATAATATGAATTTAAATCAATTAAAAAAAGCAGTTAAATTAATAAATAAAGAATTTGAAATTGAAGCTTCAGGAAATATAGATGAAAAAAATATAGTGAAAATAGCTGAAACTGGAGTTGATTTTGTCTCACTTGGAGCCCTTACTCATTCTTATAAAAATATAGATTTAACTATTAGAGTTATATAAAGTTAAAAAATCAAATTTGTAGTATATCCTATAAAATCAAATTCAAAAAATTTAAACTCAGTATTTTTATTATTAATTGAAATTGGAATTCTGATTTTTATCTTCTTTTGATTTAACACAGCATCAAATAAAACATTATCATTTAATTCCATAGTAAAAGAATTACTTATAGAGTATGAGCTTTTATAAGTGTCATTTGCATTAGAATCAACATTAGCTATAGTTAAGGGACAAATATTCAAACATCTTGGGAATCTTAGTTCATTAACATTTTTACTAGTATTTTGAATAAAAGCACCTCTTATTTGATTTTTATATTTTCCCTCTTTATCAAGTTTAAAATGTATTATAATCGAATTTTCAATTAATTTATCTTTATCCTCTTCTGAAATAGAACTCACTAATGTAGAAGATGTTTTTGCAATAGTATAAAAATCTATTTTTGAACTTGAATTCTTAAGATCATATATCCAACCATTTTGAATAAAAACATCTTCCGAGACCTTTTCTGCTTTATTACTTGATCCAATATTAGAACATGAACAAAACAAAAACAAACAACTAAAATAGATATTAATATATTTCATTCTCAAATTTATAATTTCTAAAAATACAAATTCTTTATTAGTGATAAATGATTATATTTAAAAAAAAAAAAAATGAAAAAAAGAGATTTCTTAAAAAGTTCTGCATTACTTTCATCTTTAACTTTTTTCCCTTCACTCCTTTGGTCATCAAATAAAAAAGATAAAGTGAAAATTGCTCATATTGGTGTTGGAGGAATGCAAGGTTTATATGACTTGCAAACTATTGCATCTCACAAATCCGTTGAAGTTTTCGCATTATGTGATGTAGATTCAAATGAGCTAGATAATGCAAAAAAAATATTTCCTAAAGCCAAAATATATTCTGACTATAGAATAATGTTTAAAGAAATCTCTAAGTCAATTGATGCTGTAATAGTTTCTACTCCAGATCACACACATGCTCCTGCTTCAATATTAGCTATGCAAAAAGGAAAGTCTGTTTATTGTCAAAAACCCCTAACTCATGAGGTTTCTGAATCTAGAGAAATGCTTAAACTTTCTAAAAACAAAAATATAGTGACTCAAATGGGGATTCAAGTTCATTCTTTTTATGATTATAAATTAGCAACTTTTTTAATTCAATCGGGAATTATTGGAAAAGTTAGACGTGTTAGGGCATGGTGTAATAAAAATTGGGGATTTGATGGGAATATTCCCAAAGGTTCAGATCCAATTCCAGAAAATCTTGATTGGAATCTTTGGCTTGGTACTGCAAAAAGTAGACCCTACAAAAAGGGGTTGTATCACCCTAAGAACTGGAGAAAAATACTTGATTATGGTTGTGGAACTTTAGGTGATATGGGAGTTCATATTTTTGATACTCCATATAATGCTCTAGAGCTGGACGTTCCTTTTACAATTAAAAATAATTGTCGAAAACCCAATGGTTTTGGCTTTCCGGAAAGTAATTTTGTTACATATGAATTTCCTGGAACAAAGTATACAACAAACACCTTGGAATGGATATGGAATGATGGAGTTTCAGCTCCCAAAACACATGATGAATTAATTTTGCCAAATAAAGACAATCTACCTGAACAAGGCGCTATGTTTATAGGTGAAAATGGAAGATTACTTCTTCCCCATTTCATGCAACTACCGAAATTAATTATTGATAATAAATATGAAGATTTAAAATTAGATTCATACAATAACATTGAAAGTGTTGGAAGTCCTATAAGAAATTATGAGTCTGAAAGTAAAAAACATTATCATCAATTTATAGATGCCTGTTTAGGGAAAGATGAAACTTCAGCACCTTTCTCTTATTCTGCAAGACTTACAGAAACAATTCTTTTAGGTGTCATTGCAGGAAGATTTCCAAATGAAACTCTTCACTGGAATTCAAAAACTGCCAAATTTGATGAAGAAAAAGCTAATAAATTTTTAAGTTCCAATTATAGAAAATTCTAAACAAAAATTATCTTTTAACTTTAATTTGTTCATTTTTAAGAGATTTTGACAACGGTGCAAAAAATAAAATTGTTTTAAAAAGATACCAATAACTTGGTTTAACAATAATTCTTATTAAATATCTCAAAACGAAATAAATCCAAATAACAATTAATGTAAAAAAACTAAAATGTTTTTTTATTATATAAAAAAGAGAAATTTTAAGTTCAGTTTTAATCTTTATAGACCTTTTAGTACTTCCTCCTCTATGGTGAACATACTTTGCTTCTGGAATTAAAAATGTATGATATCCTTTTTTATGAAGTCTCAAACAAATATCATTTTCTTCATAGTACAAAAAAATATTTTTATCAAAACCATTTACAGAAATAAAATTTTCAGCCCTAAAGAACATAAAAGACCCCTCTACATAATTTACTTTTAAAGGCTTTAAATAAATTCTTTTTCTTTTTGGAAACTTTTTTGAATTAATAATTTCAAGAATAAACCTCCCAAAAATTAATTTAAATGGTGAAATAAAATGATCAAAAGAAGGGATTAATTTTTGATGAAGATCAAAAGCCTGTGGTCCACATAAAGCAACTTTAGTATTCAACTCCATAAAAGTGAATAAAATACTAATGCAATCATTCAATAAGACTGTGTCATTATTAAGAAAAACCACATACTTCCCCTTAGCTTTCTCAAATCCAATCATATTACCTGATCCAAACCCCATATTTATTTTATTCCTTATTATTCTTAAAGATAGATTAGCGAAGTTTGTTTTGATGTTTTTCTTTAATTTTAGAAATTCTTTATAATTAGAAGCATTATCAACTATTATTATTTCAATTTCATTAACTAAACTTGATTTTTTGACAATTGATTGCAAACACTTAAGAGTAAAATCTTCAGAATTATAATTTATTATTATTAAAGAAACATAAGTCATTTTTTTAATTTTAAATCAACTCAAAAATTTTTGGAAGGAAAAGTGTTAAACTTGGAATAATAGTAATTAAAAATAACCCCAATATCATTGCAATAAAAAAAGGCATTAAAGGTTTAATAACCTTTTCAATACTTGTTTTTGCAATTCCTATTCCCACAAATAAAACAGAACCTACAGGAGGAGTGCATAACCCTATGCATAAATTCAAAACTAACATTATACCAAATTGTATTGGATGAATACCTAAATCTTCAACTATAGGTAAAAAAATTGGAGTAAAAATTAAAACTGCTGGAGTGATATCCATAAACACTCCAATAAATAGAATGAAAATATTAATTATTAATAAAATAATGAATTTATTATCACTAAACCCCAACAAAAAATTACTTAAATTTTCAGGAATATTCTCATAAGACATAATCCAAGACATACTAATTGAAGTTGCTATTAATAGCATAACAATTGATGATGTTTTAATAGAATCCAATAAAATTATTGGAATATTCTTCCATTTAATCTCCCTATAAATAAAACCAAGTATAAAAGTATATAAAACCGCTACCGCTGATGCTTCAGTAGCTGTAAATATCCCTGAAATAATTCCTCCAATTATAATAAATAATAACAATAAACTTGGAAAAGCAGAAACAAAAGAAGTGAAAAATTCTCTTAAAGTACTTCTTTTAAAAGTTTTATATCCTTTTTTCTTAGCCCAAAAACTTGCAACGATCATTAAAAATACCCCCGTAATAATTCCAGGTATATAACCAGCCAAAAATAAAGCAGCTATCGATAAACCCCCACTTGCTAATGAATAAACAATTAAAATATTACTTGGTGGAATTATCAAGCCTAATGTTGCAGAAGTTATATTAACAGCGACTCCATATTCTTTTGAATATCCTTGTTTTTCCATTTCAGGACCTAAAATACTTCCCATAGCAGAAGCAGAAGCCATTGCTGAACCTGCAATTGATCCCATTAAAATTGCAGAAATAATATTTATTAATGCTAATCCCCCAGGAAAAGATCCAATTATCGTTTTTGCAAAATCTATTAATCTATTAGCAATACCTCCATGAGTCATTAAATTACCGGATAAAATAAAAAATGGTATTGCTATTAATGTAAAGCTATCTAAGCTTGTAGCCATTCGTTGTGCAATCGTTGTAAAAGAGTCAAAAACAGGTATTGAAACAATCATTGTAAGTAAAGTCGAAATTCCAATACTCCATGCTATTGGGGTGCCAATAACTATAAAAAATATAAAAGTAGATACGAGAACAATTACAGGTA
>MDTC01044564.1_pt1 | contig 27238 bp, 35 predicted proteins | sample 811181 | NCBI WGS metagenome assembly MDTC01 (sample SAMN05326644, study PRJNA326480) | marine metagenome | isolation source: seawater | place: Pacific Ocean: North | collected 2011
AAGAGAGATTATTCCCAATTCAATAAAATTCTACCCACAGCAAACACAGCAAACAGAGCAAAGAGGATAAGAGAAGGTGGTTCCAAAAAGAAGAAAACCCGTCGTCGTAAGAAAAAGAAAAAAACAAAAAAGAGACTTTCTAAAAACAATACAAAAACTCGTTCCAATAGACGCAAAAAGCGTAGTAAAGAAAAAAAACGAAGAAATAATAACCGCAGTTAATTCATTATTTAATAATAATTATAAATAATGAATTGTTTAACTTCCACACATAAGACACTCTTCATCAGCGTGTTCAGATTGTTCTTTGGGTTTTATAGTGAATTGCTGCGGTTGATGTCGAGGTTTGCGGCGTAAATAATAAATACCCGTTTTCAAGCCCGCTTTCCAAGAATAAAAATGCATCGCGGTCAAATTCTTGTAATTGGGCTCTTCTAACCAAAGATTTAAACTCTGGCTTTGGCAAATATAAGCCCCGCGATCAGCCGCCATATTAATAAGATGTTTCATCGGTATTTCCCAGACTATCTTGTATTTTTCTTTTAAATCGTCAGGTAAACCATTAATGTATTGTACGCTACCTTTATTTGCAATAATATTATTTTTAACATCCTCGCTCCATAATCCTAAGAGGATTAAATCTTCCATTAAATGTTTATTAATAACAATAAATTCGCCAGCTAATGTTCTTCGTGTATAAATGTTGCTTGTAAATGGTTCGATACATTCGTTATTTCCAAGAATCTGACTAGTACTAGCGGTTGGCATGGGGGCTACACATAATGAATTTCTTAATCCGTGATTTTGTATGGAGGTTTTTAATTTTTTCCAGTCGTATCGGTCGGTAGGTTTAACATTCCATAAATCGAACTGCAGAATACCTTTACTGGCCGGCGAACCTTCAAATGAACTATAAGAACCAATATAATTTATATTTTTAATATTATTTAGTTCGCTGTAAGTAGGCTTATATTGTTCTATCATATTTTCTAATGCTTCAATTTGTGTAGGATTTTGCTGATGAAACGAGTTTATTTTCAAATTAGTTTCTTCCGGAGATTTTGAGGTAAAATATATTTTATCCATTTTAAATTCGCGCTTTAAAATAGTCATAGATTCATTTCTTTCTTTTGCAATATCGTTGGAAGCTTCAATACTTGCATGATAAATGGTTTCAAAAATAAATTTATTAATCTCTCTAGCTTTTTCACTTGAAAAGGCAACATCCATTAGAATAAGAGCGTCGGATAATCCTTGAACACCTATACCTATAGGTCGATGGAGGAAATTCGATCTTTTAGTTTTATCTGTAGGATAATAATTTATATCGATAATTTTGTTAAGATTTCTGGTGATAATTTTAACAATTTTATGTAAATTTTCATAATCAAATTCTTTATCTACAACAAATTTGCTTAATGCAACACTAGCTAGATTACAAACCGCGGATTCTTCCGGAGAAGAATATTCAACAATTTCAGTACATAGATTACTAGATTTTATAACACCAAGATTTTGCTGATTAGATTTTAGATTGCAGGCATCTTTATATAAAAGATAAGGAGTTCCCGTTTCCATCTGACTATCCAGTATTTTAAACCATAGGTCTCTTGCTTTTATTTTTTTAACATATTTTTTTTCGCTTTCATATTTGTTATATAGTTCTTCGTATTTATCTCCTACGGCGTCGCTGAAACCAGGACATTGGTCGGGACAAAAAAGACACCAATCCTCATTTTCTTTCATAACCTTTTTCATAAATAAATCAGGAATCCATAATGCGTAAAAAAGATCTCGGGCTTTTGATTCTTCGTCGCCGTGATTTTTTTTTAATTCTAAGAATTCCTCTATATCAGGATGTATAGGTTCTAAATAAATAGCAAAACTTCCATTTCTTTTTCCACCACCCTGATCGACATATCTAGCAGTATCATTAAAAACTTTTAACATGGGAACTAATCCATTACTGGTTCCGTTAGTTCCTCTAATTTGTGTGCCTTTTGCGCGAATATTATGGACATGTAGTCCGATTCCTCCGGCCCATTTTGAGATTTGAGCACATTCTTTCAAGGTGTCAAAAATACCATTTATACTATCATCATTCATAGAAAGTAAAAAGCAAGAACTTAATTGTGGTCTCGGAGTACCAGCATTAAAAAGAGTAGGGGTAGCATGAGTGAATTGAAGTGTAGACATAAGATGATAGGTTTCGATTGCCTTATCTATATCATTTCCGTGAATACCTATGGAAACTCTCATCCACATATCCTGAGGTCTTTCCACACATTTATTGTTTATTTTTATGAGATAAGCACGTTCCAGCGTTTTGAATCCAAAATAATCAATGAGATAATCTCTTTTATAATCAATTGCCGAGACTATTTTAGATTCGTATTTTAAAACAGTATCTAAGAGTTCTTTAGTAATTAAAGGAACGTGTTTTCCATGGTAATCTTTATTTTCATATAATGATGTCGTTGTAAGTTTAAACAAATGAACAGAATTATTATTCTTTGAAACACTAGTATTTTTTTGATGATTTGAAATAGAGATGAGTCCGGCGAGTTTTCCATAATCATAATGGCTGGTAATCATAGAAGCACACTGTTGTGCAGCAAGTTCGTCTATTTTAGTAGTTTCTATTTTATTGTATAATTGATCTATTACTTTTAAACAAAGTGCAGAAAAATTAATGTTAATACCATTTTCTTTTCCTAAAGTTTTAATTCTAGTTAATATTTTATCAAACGAAACATCTTCGTATTTATTATTTCTTTTAATAACCTGCATTTCATCAGTTTCCATAATAATAATAATAATACATTATAAATTTTAAATAGTTACATATAAATGTTTTTGTGAATATAGTAGGATATTTATATTTTAAATGGAGTGGTATCTACAGTAATAGTATTAACAACTATTTTATCATTTTGAAGTTTTAGTAAACACCCGTTTTTTTTTTCTTTTTCATCAAAAGATTTTTTCCTTTTTTTGGGTTCTCTATGTTGATACCCTGTAATTCTTTCTTTTTCAATAATATTCCAGACGCTTCTAATTTTTTCTATCGCGGATTTAAACCATAGTTTGTTTCTTAAAACTAAAACACAACTGATAATCTCAAGTTTCCAATATATATTTTTAATCCATTGCATATGGCTATTTTTTTCCATAATGGTTTGCTCCCAAGCTTCGTAGGACGTTTCATTTATATCTATAGGAGGGTATTCGTAATGTGGTTTTCCATTTTCAAAGAATAAGATAAATATTCCTTTTTGTTTATTGGACTCGCTTTTTGTGAAAGTACCGTCGTTTATAAATTCATGATGATTTTCATATTCTATAAATTTAGTTTCTAAGAAGTCGCATTCATTTAAATTACATACTTCCATTTGTAGTTGCATTTGTATCCAATATTCCTGTTTTGGTATTCCATTTATTTCCCGATTTACAATATTTTTAATTTCAAGCATTCTTCCATACAATTCTGAATTTTTATCAGTATTTATACCATCTGGTGAAGCTCCTAAAAAATAATGTTCATCATGTTTAATGCAACCAAAGTCTTCTATTTTAGTTTTATACTTATTTTCGTATATTTGTACCGAAATGGGTTCATACTTTGTACCCCAGTGAAAAGGTGTATTGATATTTACAGAATCATATTTTGAATCATCATAAGGCTTACATTTTTCATAAATAATACTATTAATTGCCGATTGACTATCTAGTGTTTTCCATGCAGAACTAGCTGTAATAAGATTATGTCTAAACTCATACCATGGCTTTGTGCGTTGTTCTGGTTGTGGTTTTAGTTTAATACTTTTTATTTTTTCATCAATAACCGGAAAGTTAGGTTTTTTTCTGATAAATGTATTTTTATAAGAACGTTTTGGCATAATATAAGTAAAATAAATATGCATAACACGGTCCAGTAAAATATCACAAGTGTAGGATAAAATATCGTCATCAATAAAGTCAAATTGTATTGAAATAAGTTCTTTTACGTTATCAATTATTCCGCTAATAAAGTAAGGGTAGGATAGGTGTATTATATCATTTTTAATATTTTCATCAAATAATTCTTGTATAAGATCATATAACAAATGATATTCTTCTAATGATAAAATACTATTATCTAGTTCATGAATAGTTTTTTCAATTTCTTTAATTTGAGCAGGCGTATTTTCCATATATGTATATATATTATATTATCTACATATATCAATTTTAAATATATATTAGTGCGTATCACTTTCTTTAATTTTCTTTTTAACTTTTTTTTGCGGGGCCAGGGATTTAAGTGTGGAAACTCTTCGCTCGCTTCTTTTTAATGTAAATTTTTTATCTTTAAATGTTAGATTTGGAATAGAAAGTATTTTTTGTGTATCTTTGTCATAAGTAATATCTTTAACATGTTGTAATTGTTTTCTATCTAAACATCCTTTTAAATATAATTTTAATGATTTTAGTTCAAGATTATTTAATAGATGACTGATAGAAATAGTTTCTGCATATTCGTATAAAAGTTTTATTTTAGTGGTTTTATTTAATTTGTTCCATGATTCTTTTTTATTAGAAATAGTTTCTTTTTCTAAAAAACTATTAATGCTATCGCTTTTTACGTTTTGTAAGGGTTCTTTTATTTTATCGCTTCCGGTAAGTAACATAGTTTGATATTTTATATTTTTTAATTCTTGACATTCGTCGCTCATATATTATAATAATAATGAAATTTTAACCATTTTTATAATATTATATTAAAAATATCAATATAATTATATAATAAATGCCGGCTACAATTATAAGTATTGATGGTAATATAGGTTCAGGTAAATCTACATTAATAGATATATTAAAGTGTCATTATAAAAGCGATGTATTAGTATTAGAAGAACCAACCGAGATGTGGAAAGAAATTACCGAGAATAAGTCTGGTGATAATATATTATCAAAGTTTTACAAAAATAAGACGGCATATGCATTTTCTTTTCAGATATTAGCATTAATATCTAGAATAAAAATAATAAGAAAAATAATAAAAGAGAATCCAAATATAATGATAATAAGTGAGAGAAGTATTATGAGCGATAAAAATGTATTTTGTGATATGATGTATGATCAAGGATATATAAATGACATAGAGTATAAAATATATTTAACGATATTTAATGAATTTATAGAAGAATTTCCGATCGCTGGTGTTATTTATTTGGATACGGACCCTAAAATATGCTATAGAAGAATATTATCTAGAAATAGAAAGGGAGAAGATGTAGGACTAGAATATTTAAAGAGATGTAGTGATTATCACAATAAATGGCTTAAAAGTTCAAAAAATATGTTTATAAAATTAAACGGTGATGAAAATATTTATAAAAATACTTTTTTAGTAAGAAGATGGATAAAAGAAATTTCGCTTTTTTTGCAAACATTTTCAAAGGATGAAAAAGAAAAAAGAATATTTTCGTTTTATCACAATTTTCCGTATGAAAATTATATTAAAGAAATTATATCAGATAGAATGGATGAGATAGATGATTAACTTTTTCATGAGTGGTTTATTTTTAAATAATCAGCTGGTTATAATCTATAATTTTTCTTTTAGTTTTACAATAAGTCCGTCAACGAGCTTATCGTATAGAGTTTCTTTTTCATCTTTTTCTCCGATTTTATTTATTTCATCTTTAGACCTGTTTAATAGGGTAATGGTTAAACAAAACAATTGAAGTAATATTTGTTTATCATTTTCTTTATAGTTTAAAAATTCTGAAATCGCGATTCCGGAGTTGATTTTATTTGAGTGATTGTTTGTTTTTTCTCCTTGAATTAAATATAAAAATCCTTTATTTGTTAATGTTCTAAATTGTTCTAAATTAAACTCTCCTTCAACTATGTTGCCGAGTTCTTCCAACATATTGACCGGGGGTTGATGGATTTCGTCGTTTGAAACAGCGGTAGTCATGTTGAATAACAAAGATTATATTTTTATTTTATTCTTCAATTTTTAATTTATTAAAAGATAAGAGTTTTCACTATGATTTATTAAGGAAGGAGGTTTATATTTTAATATATCTTGTACCTTAGATGTAGTTTTAAACAAATCTTCCCCGAAAATGTCTTGTAATAAACACCACTCAAATAACCCGCCTGGATATAGATAAATGTGTTTAAATCCTAAATCGTTTAGCTGTTGATATTTTTCATAAATAGTTAAATCATTTGAATTTTTACCGTATATAATGATTTTTTTATTTTTATTTTTATATAAAAGAGCATTTATAATATTTTCTTCTAAATCTGCACGTATAGAGTTTGTAATTAAACATTCTTGATTATGGATAGGAAGCGTACTTATTAATAAACATTCATGTTTTTTATTAATAACTTCTTGTATATCTTCATAATTCATTTTTTTAATTGATAATTTGTTTCCCATTTGAATATCATTAAGTATTTTATTTTTAAATTTAAACAAAAAAATTGAAACTAAAATGGTGTTTAAAAAGAAAGTAATTACGATGAGCAGTATAATTAACGAGAGTAATAACACTATGGAAGAAGGTCGCGTGGTGGCGGTACCAACTCAAGAATCAGTAAATAGAAAAAATAACATCCCTGCAAAAGAAGATGATCACTTGTTTTGTAAATGTCTAGTAATTAATACCATTATTTTGATTGTGTTGGGATTGATTGGTGCCGCCGTTGCTTATTATGTGTTTTCAATTATGGCTTTGGTTGAAGACAGCAACGAGTCGATTCAAAAAGAGTGTAAGAATAGTAATATATGGGCGTATCTTTTAACGGTAATAATTGTAAATTTGTTTCTTGGTAATAATTCTAAGCCTTCAAAAGATGGTGATGTGGGAGATGTAGTAATGAGTACCTTTATATCTTTGATTGTACTTGTAGGTTTATGTACGTGGGGTTCTATAGAATTTTGGAAGGATTGTGTGCAGGATAAATTATCAACAACCTTGATTTTTAAGATGATTGAAATAACAATTTACATTCAATATGTCGCTCTTGGAATATGTATTGGGGTTATTGTATATAGTTGTTGTAAGATTTCAGGAGATGTACACAAGACAGTTCGGAATGTATAAAATTATATTGCGATACATAAATAATATTAAAGAAATGGATTATTAAGTATTAATGGAAAGTATAAAGGTTAGATTAGAGACGCAGTTTAAAAAAGCTTTTTTTAATAAAGTAAAGGAGGATTTATCGAAGCAACCTCCGGATGTAGAGCATATGAAAGTAATTATTGAAGAATTAGTGAATGGGTTATGTAAGTTTGTTCCAAATAAACCAGAAATCCATCAATTTATAAAGGATGATATACTGGTTGAAAATATTGGTGTAGAGACGATGTCTTTGATTATAGATAGGTTAATACACTGGGTGGAACAGTTTCAAGCGCCGGCGCATGATCTTGTCACTAAAAGCTGGAGAGATAATTATAAGAATGCTAAAAATTACGCGGAATTTATTTCTTTATTTTTAGAAGAATATTATTATCATACAGAGATGGTATATAAGGAGACTTGGGAGGCTAGAAAAAGATTAGCGAATGGTGAAAGTGCGGTGCCTCCTGAACATAGAATATCGAATTCTGGAAAAAATGGGGTTCCTGATAATATGAAAACTGGATTATAATATTATAATATCACAATAATTTAAGATGATTATGAAGGAACGTGTTATTAAATTTGTAAAAGGGCCGTTTCCTAAAAAATATACTGCATTCGTGAAACATAAGGAAACAAAAAAGATAAGAAAGATTCATTTTGGAGATCGTCGGTATCCGCAATACAAGGACCGAACTCCGCTTAAATTATATGCAAAAAAAAACCATAATACGCGTAAACGAATGCAAAATTATTATTCTAGGCATTCCGGTGAAAAGAATCGTAATAAAGCAATTAAAAAAGAACGGCAAAAAAGCAAAGGATTATATAATGCAAAGATTCTTAGTCATGAATATCTTTGGTAAATCGTTAAAAATGTTATATATATAGTGAATTAAATATATATATATATAATGCCTATTTATAAGTTAGATGATTTGCCAAATGTTGCAAAACGAGAAAAATTGGATGTAGCGGTAGTAAGTTGCGGGGGTTCGGGATCAAATACTTTAGTAGAATATTTACAGAAAAAGGGATTAACGACGCGTCCTCGTTGTTGGCAGAAATTAATTTGTCACTGTCCCGAGCCGATTGATTTAGATATACCGATTATTTATATGTATAATACGGATTTCAGAGATGCGTTTTGTTCTCAAAGGAGGCGTAGAAGTGTTTGTTGGAAGGATAATCAGGTAAAATTATCAAATGGTAGTCCGGGAAATCTCTCGGATGAAAATTTGTTAAAGTTAATGTTTAAACAATTCAAAAGCTGGGCAAAGGTAGCCAACAAAGAAAATGTCATGTTTTTAACTTTTCAAGAATTTTTTACAGACACGGGGAGAGATAAAATAAATAAGTTTTTAAAAAAGGATTATACGGATTATCCAAAGTGGGGGGATCGCGAGAAGCACATGTATAATTTTGAGGATGACAAGGAGTTGTTTGATAAGTTTAAAGAAGATTTAGAATATGTAAAACATTTTGACGCATCGAAGGTTTAATTTGTTAAAAATTGTTTAAGAGGGGGTCCGTTTCTTGTTAAAGGTACGGTTGAGTCAAGGAATAGAAGTTTTCTACCGGGTACGTTGGATGAAGATGCGGGGTGTTTTACATTTTCACACGGTTGGCTTCTTGCACGATTTGTGAATCTTTTTCCAGAAACAAGCCTTGCGAAATTCGAATTTAAGGTATTTGAACTATCTAAAACAGACATATTTTTATACTGTAATATTTCAGCTTTTCTGCGCATATTAAGTTGTTCTGTGGTAAATGTAGAATTTGTGTAGGGATTTGGAGGGTTATATCTGGGATATTCTCTAGTTATGGTTATAAGTTCTTGAACACCATTAATACATGCTCTAACTTGATAAGTACTTGTCATTATATATAATATAAGAAAATTATATATAATAAAAATTTAATCGAATCTTACTACGATTTCAACTTCTTCTTTTTTAATGCTTTTAACAGCGGAAACCGAGAGTTCTTCTCGTTTTTTTCTGGTTTTAGAGGTGGTGGTGGAATTGTTTGCAGGTAGGCTTCTTTTTGAAGTACTATTTCGTTTATTCATATCTTGCTCTATAGAGGAATAATTTTCTTGAATGTATTCTATGACATTATTTTCAAGAGCCCATTTAAAAAAATTTAGTTGTCCAATCGTAGTTTGTATAAAGGTATTATTTTTATAAGGAATATTAATTCTTTCCCACCGACAAAACGGATCAAATCTACGTTTTGAATAAGCCTTTAATTTTAATTTATAATCCGTATAGACTTTAAATCTAATATTTTCCTTTCCTTTTTCTATAGGATAAACAGTAAAGTTTTTTTTAGCATAATTTGTAGCAAACCAATCAACAATCCTAAGAGATATTTTGGATTCTCCGTTTATTATATTTAACATGGTATGCAGATTATCTTCATTTTTATAAAATTCTAATAAATTGCTCATTAATAAATCATTTTGAGTACTGTACGTTTTAGACATTTAATTTATATTTTTTCTTTTCTTAAAATACTTTTTTTTGGAAATTATTAAATGTTAGGAAGCAAATAATTTATTCATGTTAATAACTTCTGGTCGTTCTTTTTCATAAACAAAGAGATTTTTGATGACGTCATCATTTCTAAATCGGATTGAATATTGTTGTTGCATTTTATTTCTACCTATTCTTCCCATAGCTTGAATGGTTTTTTCCTGTGTAATATCGGTTAGATCTTTAGATACATATCCATGACAAAATTGATAATTTGTTCCATAAATGTAATCGGATGAGGCAATTATCATAAATAATTGTTGTGCATCTGCCAGTTGTTTCATAATTTCTGTATAAGCTATACTAGAGTGTTCTGTAAATACACCTATACCCATGATAAGTAATATTTTCCAAATTGGAGAGATGTCTGTTAATCGGGCAATTTGTATAATAGTATCTTCACTTATATTAGATGAAAATACATTTTCTATATCTTTACCGGGGCACCATTTTTCAAGATGTGCGTTTTTGTTTGGAACATAAAGTGGGTTAAGCATGATTGTTTTAATTTGTGAAACTAAACTATCAATACGGGACTTTATTAGTTTCATTTCTGGTGACATTTTTTTTCCAATATTATTACTTTTCCCTTTTCCTTTTGTTTCTCGTTCCTTGTCTTTTTCATTTTCTTTTGAATCGAGATCTTCATAATCTTTTTCTAATTTATTTATTTCATAGGTTAATTGTGTATTTTTTTCTATTTCTTTTATAAGATTTTGCAAAGTAATTTCTGGTATTTTTGCAGAGTGTAAATAAAATTTTGCTATTTTATCAATATTATTTGCTATAAATATAGTTGGACCATCTGTTAAGGTATGCGCATCACTAGATACAATATTAATATTGGATGTATGAAATCTATAAGGGTTATTTTTAAAATACTTATAGATGGTTTCCCATGTTTCAGGGATAATATTTTGAAGAGTTAAAAGGTAGTACACTTTAATTTCATACATGTTTACTTTATCGATACTTGAAAAATAGTTTTCCACGTTCAAGGAGGTTCTTTTTATATATTTATGTTTGGATACATAGGTAATAAATCTAATTATTTCTGATAGATCAAAATATCTAAGAAGTGTTTTATTGTTTTGTATGTATTTAACGCAATTAAGCATATCTTTATAGGTTTCAAAGGATAGATGTGGTAAATATACGCTGCAATCTTGTTGGATGATAGGAATTGTTTTTTTACAATCATCACTTAGGATTGTATGAATCTCTCCAGAGAATTTCATTCTATAGTGGGAAATAGTTTCGGTTAATTCTTCTTCTTTCGGTAAGGTAGCGGAAGAAAGAACAATATTTGGTATAATATTTTCGTTCCAATTTTTTTTAATGATTTCGTGAAAGGGATGTGATTCGTAATCCATTGTAATAGTAGGTTCATCCCAATATGTTATAATGTTTTCTTTTTTATTAAAAGCCAGCATGTAATACATAGCCGGTAGATACGATTTAATATCTGTTATAATAATTTCTACATTTACTCCATTTGTATTATCTACCTTTTTAATGTTTCCGGTCTTTTTATTTCTGGAAAAGTCTTTGGCTGCTGCATAATGAAGACGAATATCTTCTGCATCACCACAGTTAAAAGCCAGTGCTATTTTTCTTCCACCAGATATAGCTGATTTAGCTAACGCCAGTCCCACGTGTCTAGCGGCACATACAAATATAACTCGGTATTTTTCAGCCAATCCAATTGGAGTTAATGTTTTTCCGGTTGCCGTAGGAGCAATATATAATATTAGCTTTGGCTGTTCCTGTTTTTTGAATAGTGTAAAAATTTCTTTTTGGTGTCTGTATAAAGATATATTAGAATATTTCCATAAAAAGCTGTTATGTTCTATGACTTCTTTTGAGTTTTCTAGTAAAAATTTTATACTAATAGAGTCTTTATATTTTGTAAGGATAAATTCCATAAAATCTTTAAAAGGTGTATTTACGGACGAGATATTGAAGTTATTTAGATTGTAAATGGTATAATAATAGAATACCATTTTATCTTGTTTTTTTGATACATATTTAAGCATAGATTCTACAAGTTTTAAAACAATAAATTCAAATATATTTTCTTTTTCTTTTTCGATAAATTTATCAAAGTTTTCAATACGAATAATATCTTTTTTTTTGATGGAACTTTTTTTAGAGGCGATTTCACGGAAGCCTAATTCATATTTGGTGTTTAATTTTTTTATTCTAGTTGAAAAATATTTTTCAAATATAAAATCACACATTTCTTGGGTAGTTTCTATTTTTATGGAACTGTGTAATGATTTTGTATCATTATAGGAGGTTGAAATGCTAGTGAAACCATCTTTAATCATTTGTATAATTTTTTTTTCATCAATACTGACAGGTATTTCAATTCCTTCCCATTCTGCTTTTGTGAGTTTTCGCTGTGCTAGATCCATTATTATTTTAATGTAATAAAAGTTATTTATTATATTTCAATTTTTACTTTTTATTTAAATAGTTATTAAAGAATTGAAAATATTTAATATAATATGTCTTTTCGCGAGTTTAATAGTATTGAGATGAAGGAGTCGGTGTCAAATTATACAAGTTTAGAGGAAAAGACTTCGGGTGAAATTTCCGATAATGTTGAACAAGTGCGTAAGATTGACTGTGAGAAAGTAACGATTATAGTAGGAAGAAGTCTTTTATTCGTATTTACATTATGTTATTATGTATTTTCCATAAAATCTTTGTTTGATATTAGTTATGTGGAGGAACGTAAGCGATGTAAGATATCTGATTTATGGTGTTATTTATTTAGTTCGTTATTTGGAAATTTAATTTTTATAAAAATAGCCACAAGATTAAATGAAAATAAATTATGTATTATATTGAGTCCGAATATGTATATATTAGGTATAAAAAGTTCATATATTTTATGGGGTTCTTTATTATTTTACGGGGTTCCTTGTTTGGATGATCTCGCGGATACGTTGTTATTTAAAATGTCGTTATTGCAATATATATTTGATATTATATCGGTAGCGGTTGTATCGGTAATTAATTTATATATAACGTATTTGTATTATGAAGATGTTAAGGAAACGAAGGAAGCTGCGATTCAAGCAATAGCCGGTGGCATACGTGACGCAGATAATAATAATAATAATAATAATGATACTATTTCCATGGTTATTTAATATAAGTAAATAGTAATGAGGTACTTTCAACTCTTATTACTTCCTATTTATAGAAAAATAAATCCATCTGCTTATTTTTCGGTATTTAATAACTCGGATAATAGTTTTAGATATGGAAGTAAGGATCGTAAGATGTATAAAAAGGCGATGAATTATACTGGTTATGTGCAGGATCATCATTGTATACCAAAGCAATTTAAAGGGCATAGTGTGTTAAAGCATATTGGTTATGATGTAAATATGGCTTATAACATTAAAATAATGCCTACAAAAGAAGGGATTCATAAACTTAATTTGGATCCAAATACACGATCGCATTATAAGGGTCATACGGAGTATAATAAATATATCGGTACTGAGTTGGACAATATAGATAAGTTATGTAGTTTGGATGAAAAAAGTTATAATGTATGGTTATTATTGAAATATGTAAAGGACTATAATACCATGAATAATTACGAAATTCCGTGGAATTAAAATACTATTTGAATGAAATCTCTCCAGCTTATCCGGATAAAACTAAATGCTGTGTCTTTAAAAGAGAGTAGTTTGTACTTATAGCGTTGATAAATCTGGTTGAAAATAAAAGTAATATTGCAATAAGTATTTTAATTCTATTTTTAAGGTTAAGTGCAAAAATGATTAAAATAACGATAAAAAGTAAAAAGAATAGTATTTGTGTAAATGAGAAAATGTGTTCGATAGCGGATTTTATATTTGTTCCGGTTTCAAAATCTTCATGTAAGAATTGTAGAAATACCATGCCGTCTTTACCAGAGGGTTCAAAATAATATTCATAGAATTCCAGGCAATTATTTGCATTCATGGTATAGTCAAGTAAATGTTGTGGATACAGGTAAATAATGGGGGTAGATGTAAAACATTTAAAGCTATAATAAGGAGTAAAGTTAAAATTTTTAGTATTATTGTAATCCCAAGTTCCATAATCACATAGGTCGTTAATAGATTTAATAAGTTCTTTGTTTTTAGTGTTTAAAATGTATGCACCTCCTCTAGCGCATCTTAGTCCAACTTCTATTATGATTTTGCCTCTATATTGAACGTTGCAAATCCCCGTATAACCTTTCATGTGATTATTTATCCATTTTATCATTTCTTCTGGAGGTTGATTTTCTGGTGATATATATTTCCAGTCATCTGCAACAACTCCGTGTTGAGTTTTTGAATATTTATAGGTTATTTGGTGAACGATGGTTCCATTATGTACGATAAAATCGGTCATACCTTCTGTATCATCTATAAATTCTGACCACATCATATGGGGAATTTTTTTATAGCGTTCTAATTCTTCATAATTTTTGATTTTATAACAGTTTTTACTAGAGGCACTTTTATGTCCCCAACGCGGTTTAATAAATATGGGGTATTTATCTACCTTGTACCTATTTTGTATTAAATCTTCTAATGTTCCCCCTTTTATTCCTTGAGTTTTACAAACCCATAATTTATCATAAACATAATTGTGTTCTGGATACATTTTATAGGCCTGTCCGTCAAAATCTGGAACACTTTTTGTGATTTTTATATCCCATGGGTCGCTGTATGGATTATAGATATTTAGTAATCCACACCACGTTTTTTCCATGTAAAAAGGTAAATCATTAAAAGTTAAGTACATTATACATATTAGATATATTATTATATTTAATATATATTTTAACCACCCCGAAGACGGAGAACTAAATGAAGGGTAGATTCTTTTTGGATATTATAATCAGAAAGCGTGCGACCGTCTTCTAGCTGTTTTCCTGCAAAAATAAGGCGTTGTTGATCCGGAGGAATACCCTCCTTATCTTGAATCTTCTGTTTTACATTTTCTATAGTATCCGATGGCTCTACGTCAAGGGTAATGGTTTTTCCCGTCAGCGTTTTCACAAAAATCTGCATTATAGTATAACTCTATATTATATTTTTAAATACCTTTAACAATTACATTAAGAAGGTAAGCAGCACTTATTTTTGTGATAAAGTAGTAAAAGAATGCAAGTATTTCCTAAAACGGATAAATTTGCAATTATCATTGGGTATACTAAATAATACGTGGAATATACAATCATAAATACGGAAGAGATAAGGGTAATAATAATATATTTAATGGATAAGGAACTAATATCATTTGTTGTCCATGATTTATATGTTTGTGGAATTAAGCTAATACTTATACCTATAGCTCCAAGAATACCTATGATAGTAATAATGACACCGTCCTTCATAATAAAATTAAAAAAATACTTTTATATGGTTCAGCTAATATAGTTTAATCATCATTATAACGTACGATTGTATTTTCAAGACTAATATTTTGTTGTTCAACATTACTCAAGTCAAATACACTTACAGTTCTATGAATAGGACTACCGGTGTTAAATACGTTGAGTTTATTAAATGTAGTATTTACGTTTAAGCAGACTCCCATTCCAAAATTTTCAAACATTTCCTTTATATCTTCGGTGACTTTTTTTTTAACGGTGCTATCAAGAGAATCATTTTTCATGTGGTGTTGAATAGTATCCATAACGTATGTAGAACCTTCTTCAATATAATCATTATAATAAACGAGTTCTTTACTTACGATTCTTCCGGCAACGTCAAACGGAATTTTAAATTTAGTATTAGGACTAGATAATACGATTCTACATAAAGGACAAATATTACTATATTTACTGTGTTTCAACAAACAACTCGTACAAAAAGTATGATTACATTTAGTAACCGAATAATCTATACTTGCGTTTTGTAATTCCTCTAAACAAATACTACAAAATTTTAAGGAACGAGCTAAGAAAGTTGGTTTAGTATTTGAATTCTTTTTAGTATTTGATTTTTTTTTGATATTTTTTTCTAGTATAGGTGGAAACATTATTTATGAATAATATATTAAATAATGTTTAAATTATTTTAAACTACTGGATAAGATGCTTGTAGTGCAATACCACATGTTCCTGCACTATTTTCATCATCTGTTCTAGAAATCCTTACATAACCGTGTTCTCCCCATGATTCTCCCCAACTATTTTTAACAAGCCAATATTTTTGTCCGTTTTCTTCGCCATAACCAACCACAAGAACCCCGTGATCCAAAGATTCCCCACACGTATCGCTGGTAATAATACCGTTAGAATAAAACTGAAAAATACTAGTATCTGCTTCAATCGCTACCGAAACAGGACCCCGAGAAACAGCCTCTTTTAAACGTAGTTCATTACCCGAATCCACATCTACACAATAAGAAAACTTCGCAACTGTGTCGCATTTCCAACAAGTTTCACTTTCTGCTTCATATGGATATTCTTGCTCTGAGCACATACCACTATCTATAGCATATTCAAAAGCATTATCCATAAGACCTCCGTTGCAAGCAAAATCACCATATTTTTTAGAGCAATCCATAAGTTGCTGCTCGGATAAACTAACTAGATCACCGCTATATATTGCCCAAGCACCTTCCATAGCCCCCGTTGCCGAAAAACTCCAACAACTCCCACAGGTACCTTGATTTTTTACGGGAGTTACCACATTATCATTGCGCCAATCTACAGACAAAGGTAATGTTTCGTTGTTTGTAATAAATGGACTACACGATGCAGTTTTTTTTTCCTTTAAAGAAAAGCCTTTCTGTTTTGCGTGAAAAGAATCAGGATGGACGTCCGCAAATTTATTTAATTTTAAAACAAAGGATTTATAATAATAATTAATATTTTTAATGTTAATATAGTTCATTTCAAAAATGTCATATGCTTCCAGATAATCGTCCCAGTTATCATAAGTTTTATTATAATCCTTAACAAAAGAATTAAATTCGTTTATGTATGGCTGATAGAAAAAAAAGTGCCATAGAGCACTCGACACAGGAATGATTGACAAAGCAGCAATAAACAATCGCATATAATAGATAAGGTTGCCTTGTTTTTAAGTTTATATGGTAATTATTTTTTTTGTAAAAAATAAAATAGTAAATGATTCTATATGACCGCAATACAACCATCAGATACAACTCTTAGGAATCAAATAGATTCTGATAGTTATAACACGACATTAAACGTAATAAACGCAAAGTACGCAGAGATGGATAAATATATAGGAAATTTAGAAAGTGATATATTATCGATAAAAGACTTTGAGAAAGAAGTTATAAGTGATCAAGAACGTGGTTATGATGTAGGTACTTCACTGGACACCCTTGGATTTCAAAAAAGTTCGTTGGAAATTGACCTGGATTTTTTTGTTCACATGAAAGATGTTTATATAAAAAAACTTTACGGAGACCTTTACAAATACTGTGATGGGATTATTGAAAATGCGTTAGCAATTGAAGAAATACCTGATGGTTCCACAAAAGAATTAGTAAAAGAGCGAAAATTTAGAAATATGACACCATATCCTCCTAAAATGATACCAAATCCAAGTGCATTAGATGCTCTAGGGCAACCTGTTGAAGGAGAACCAACAGAAATAGAAGATCCTTATGCCAAATATGATATGAATGAAATATTTGCGTTAATAAATTGTACTACTAGTAATTTAAGAGAGTTAGCCGATGATATTGGTTCATTTGATGATAAGATTTCTAGAGCAACAGAGAGAGAATCCCGTGGATTTAGTGTTGGCAATTTAATTATGAACCTAGAAAGTCAAAAACAAAAACTTACGTTAGAATTTAATTCTTACATAGAAAGATTGGGAAAATTCTTAGAGCAAAATAAGAATTTTTCTGAAAGATGTTTAAATAGAATTAAAATAATATCAAATGAAATAGTTACTAGTGAAGAACAAGCGGAAGCAGAAGCCCAAAACGATTCAACGGTTTAAGTTAATCGCTTGATGGTTGAGTAAGCTTGGCACGAAGGATTTCACGAGTATCTTTGTCATCAATAACAGGAAAAACAGTAATGTCGCACATTCCTTGCCAGTTTTGCATCCATGATGCGAGAGCCTTGTCATCATCCGTTTCACAAATGCAAACACCTTTTCCTCCTCCAAGCTGATGCCAACGACCAATCATCTTGATCTTCTCACCTGCATCTTTTGCGTCATCTTCTGGCGTCATAACGGCAAAAAGCTTGTTGCATTCTACCTTCTTGTCTGGATACATACTCCAACTAATTTGATATAGCATATAATGTATTATACAGTATTTTTTTTAAATAGTTATATTTATTATTTTTGTGAAATAATAAATATACATACAATATACACATGGACAAAACGGTTTCTGACTTAATACAATATAAGCCAGATGAATTAGATAATTATTTACGAGAGATACAGAAAGATTTAACGGTTAGAAGTTCTATAAATAAAAAATTGGAAAAAGATGTTAGAGTAAATGAAGCAAACAAACTAGCGGTGAATAATTTTATGGATAGGTATGATAAAATAATAGAAGATCAATACAAGTTATTGGTATCTTTAAACGAGCAACTTAAAGGTGAGGTTTTATTGCACAAAGAATTAAAGGATAAAAGTTTAGAATATCAAAAAGTACTAGAATCGGATAGATGTGTTAATATAAAAAATAAATTAAAACAAATAAAAATTATTAAACAAGAACTCAATCTTTTTTTAGAAGAACGGGGAATTCAGGCTCCGAAAATATAAGTTTAACCGAATTAAACGAGATAATAGATTGTATTTTTATATATTATTATACATTATTTTTGTTTCAACACTGCATTGAACCCCAAAATAATGATATTTTTAAACTATTTTTTTGCTGTTAATAAAATAATTAAATATTAAATTTTAGTTATGTTATTTACAAGTAAAAAAGTATCTATAAAATCATCGGATATAAAAGGGTTGTTTAAATAATTTACCAAGTTTTTAGAAATTTTTAAATCGTTGGAAATATATATGACTCCTATAGGTGAAATTATACTAAGTATGCTTTTTAAAATAAAAATTAAATACTTATTAGATAATGTAACTATGCTATAGTCTAAATAATGTTTTTTTTGTTGTTTTAATAAAAGTTGGTCTTTTATAAATTGTGGTATAATTTTTAGATTGTAATTATGATTTAAGTTGTTAAAATCAAAAATAAAATGAAAATGTTTTTTCTTTTTATAAAATTTCCACCATAGATCGATGAGTTTAATATAAGATTTGTTATTTTCATCATTTTCATCGGTAGCTTTAACTTTAACCGTTGGAAATTTAAAGGTATTTAAATAAAATTTCATTTGTTAATGGTAATTATTAATTATAATAAGTATTAATTAATAATTATATATACGAAAAAGATAGAGGATTTAGTTGGAGTAAGCAAGGCCACCCATACCACTCATGATACGGAGGACGTTGTAGTTTACGGCATAGATTCTTACCTTAGCGGTCTTGGTACCCTCAACCGCGGCGTTCGAGAGAACGAGTTGAAGGGTAGCGTTGTCAATACGCGAGAAATTGCAGGTGCCCGAAGGTTGGTGTTCTTCAGGGCGGAGAGCGAACGAGTAGAGATTGACGCCGGTGGATGGGGTGCGAGTGTGGTGTTGGAAAGGTTGTACAAGGTCGAAGTAGGTTCCCTCACGCTCGGAGAAGCGGTCTTGTCCGTTAAGTTGTAGCTTAGCGGTGACAACAGGGTTTTGTCCCCAGCAGTGCATGTTAAGAGCGGTTTCAGCGAGTACAAAGGTGCCAGCATCAGATACAGCCGAGCCTTCAACGTTAGCCGAACCAGCATTTTGTTGAAGGTCCGAACCAGCATCAAGGTCCGATACTTCAAGAGCATTAGCTTGGTCAAACAAGCCCGAGCCACCAACCATGTCAGCAAGACTGGTATCGCTACCGAAGGCGTGGAAAGCGTTAGGAAGAGCATCATAGGCATCGGTGTAGTTGAATGGCTGAGCACCGAGAAGCTTGTAGAGAGCCTCATCGCTCTCAAGCGACGCGCAGTAATCTACATTAGCATCAGGTTGTACAACCCAGATAAGTTCCTTGCACGGGTGGTTGAAGTTGAGTTTAATCTTGTTGGACGACGAACCGACCGACTCGTCGCCAGTGAATTGAAGTTGTTCAATAAGGTACTCGTGGGGGTTTTGAGCCATACGACGTCTTTCGTCGGTGTCAAGGAAGACGTAATCAACGTAAAGCGAAGCAGCTACAAGGGATTGGCTGTAGGCCGAAGTTGCCTTGCTGCCGGAGGTGAGCGCATCTACAGCCCAGAGGCACTCGTCAATAGGGCGGAGGTCGATGTTAATCTTGACCTCGTGGTATTGAAGAGCGATGAGAGGTAGAGCAAGACCGGGGTTGCGGCAGTACCAGAATTGAAGAGGAACGTAGAGGGTGGTCTCAGGAAGAGCCTTGCGAGGAGCGCAAGTTTGGCGAGGTCCCGAATCCGAGCAAGGGGTGTCTACCTCAGCGAAGTCAGGGTCGGTGATGTAGGTAAGAGCGGTGGTTTGTCCTACCATGTTGTTGTAGCCGACCTCTTGTTCCTTAGATTGAGTTAGGGTGTTCCAGATGTGCATCCAGTCACCGTATTGACGGTCGATGCGTTGGCCACCAATTTCAATTTCAACTTGCGAAATAAGTTGGTGTCCAGGGAAATCAAGCCAGCGTGCATGAGAAGCATGATCAGTCGAGATCTCAGGTAGAGTTAGTTGAAGGTATGTGCGGTAAGCAAGATCACCGTTTCTCGAGATAGTGCAGGTTACACGTCGGCCGAAATCAGCTTGACCGTTAAAAGTTTGTTCGATGGCCTCCATCGCGAAGTTAGTGTGACGTCTGTAGGTCACTTTCCAGAAAGTAATTTGCGGATTGCCCGTAAGATATACATCTTGAGCGCCGTAGGCTACGAGTTGCATTAGTCCTCCTCCCATAGGTTATAATATTGCTAAAGAAAAAAATTTATTATTTTAATTTATTTAAATTTATATAGTATTTATAAAATTATTTATGTCAAAGTTTTCTTCCATGAATCGTTTTAGATAATTATCCAAATAGATTTCTTTTTTGCCTTCATGTAATTTTTTAAAAATATATCTATTTTCCTTTTTTGTAATAGTCCATCCATTTTCTAAAGCATTATAAACAAATATCATTTTTTTTAACTTTGTATCATCTATACATGTTTTATCAAAATCGCTTGGTATAGTAATATCCATTAAAATAACTATTAGAAAAATAAAATATAAATTATTCTTAAAATTAATTAAAATATAAATATATAAATCTAACTTTTATATATGCCTAATTTTAAACCAAAAACTGCAAAAAAAATTATCGTTAACGAAAAAGACACTATAACGTTAGATAAAAAACACGAAGAAATTTGTAGTGAATTTAAATCTAAAAATGAAGACATTATTCCAAAACTAAGAAAAAAGAAAAAAACATTAGAAAAAAAGATAAATTCAAATACTTTTACTTTAGAACAAAAGTTGCAATTAAAAGATGAGCTTGTAAAGGTTGTAAATGAAATAAAATGTATCAAAGAAAAGGAAAAACAATACTACTTAAATAACTCAGAATATATATTTAAGTATTTTGAAAACAAAAAAGAAATAGAAAATGGAAAAACCACGTCAAATAAAAAAATATTAAATTCTTTTTTTAACATTAACAAAGAAGACAACAAGGATAATAAAAATGCAAATAGTGATTTACAGAATTACCTTAGAAACATAGATGATTCTTTGATAGATATTAATAATTTTGTCTTAAATACTGATATATGTAAAATATGTAATAATGGAGAAATCATTCCAGTTGATCACGAGGGTATTATGGTTTGCAATAATATAAAATGTGGAAAACATTTTCCATTTTTAATAGAAAACGAAAAACCTTCCTATAAAGAACCTCCTAAAGAAGTTTGTTTTTATGCCTATAAAAGGATAAATCATTTTAGAGAGATACTGGCACAATTTCAGGCAAAAGAATCTACACAAATACCCGAAAAAGTCATTCAAGATATAATACATCAAATGAAAAAAGAAAGAATCGATATAAAACAACTTAACAACAAAAGAGCTAAGGAAATATTGAAAAAATTAGGTTATAGTAAATATTATGAACATATACCTTTTATAAAAGAAAAACTAGGGATAAAACCTCCAATTATGAGCCCAGAATTAGAAGACAAATTGTGTAATTTATTTATGGAAATACAGGCTCCTTATGCGAAATACTGTCCCGACGGACGAGTTAATTTCTTGAATTATTATTATACGATTTCTAAACTATGCGAATTATTAAATGAAAGAGAATTTTTACCATTTTTTCCTGTATTAAAAGACCGTGAAAAAAGGATCGAACAGGATGATATTTGGAAAAAAATCTGTAAAGAATTAGACTGGAAATTTATACCTACTTTATAAAACATATGTTAAAGTATAGTTATATCATATGTTTATTTAACGAGGAAATCCTACAAGATTTGCACCAATACCGAATCCGGCACCCGAACGAGCGGATACTGCCATGGAAGGTACATAGGTATCAAGGATAGAGAATGTGGCGGCAGCAGTTAGTGCAATTAGTCCTACTTCTTCCATCTTAAGTTGCTGCTTAGGAACAACTGATGCAACAATAGCTACCATGATACCTTCCACGAGATATTTAATAGCGCGCTTTACAAGTTCTCCTAGATCTAATTGATTCATATTATAATATTAATTAAGATAAAAAATATTTTAAAAAAAGAATATAAATTCTAAAATATAGATTACCTATATGGAAAAAAGTGTTCCTCCTAAATTAGCCGATTTATTAACAGAAGATTCGCCTCTGCCTGGACAAAAATTCGCGTGTATTTCATTTGTTTCTCCTGAGAATATTTTGAAAAGAAAAGAGTTGTTTTTATTTGAAAATTTCCTAAAGAATTGGGATTTTGAAAAATCTTTTTCTAAATACAATCAGTTTACTAATTTTATTAGTTATAAATATAATTTAAATGCGGAGGATCTTCAAAAGGATTTAAAGGATTTTGTAAAAGAAGAAAAGAATGCATTAAATGAATCTAATTTGTTAGATGACTATAAAAATTTCATCGACGCAAATGAAACAAAATTAGAACAAGAATTTAATGAAATGAATTCGTTTCGTACAACTACACGAGGAATCAAAGTAAGGGGCGTTTTTGAAACACAACAAGAAGCAGAATTAAGATGCAAATTGTTAAGAGAAATGGATTCCAATCATGATGTTTATGTAGGACCAGTTGGATTTTGGATGCCGTGGGAACCCGATGCATACAAGACTGGAAAAGTGGAGTATTTGGAAGACGAGTTAAATCAGTTAATGCATGAGAAAGAACAAAACGAAACCAAGGCAAAAATGCAGTTTAACGCTCGCGTTGAAGGTGCAAAGAAATCTGCTATAGAAGAAAACAAAAAGAATGCTTTGGAGTCTAATAATAAATTAACTCAAAATATTGATAACAAAGGCAATCTTTATAGCGTAAGCAACGGTGAAGATAGTGAAGTATCGATGGCCGACATCAAGAAAGAACTGTTTGATACAGAAAATGTTATTCTTAAGGGAGACAAAGATAAGAAAACCGACGGAGATAAATTAGACAAGGTAGACTAAATCGGGGAATACCCCCTATATAAATCTTAGTATAATAAATAGAATGAATAAATATTATGTCTATTTATTAGAATCAACTAGTCATGCTACTTACGTGGGCGCAACCGTAGATTTAGAACATCGGTTACGACAACATAACGGAGAAATTAAAGGAGGGGCAAGAGCTACCACCATGAAAGTAAAAAAAGGAGAAACCTGGAGACGCGCTTGCTATGTAGAGGGTTTTCCTACGTGGTCTGAGGCGTTAAAATTTGAATGGGCTTGGAAATTTTATTCTAGAAAACTAAGTATGAATCTTTTTCCATTAGAAAGAAGGAAACAAGCATTAAACACTTTACTATCTTTAGATAAACCTACCAGTAAGGCAATTCCATATACAGAATGGGAAACACCAATAAATGTTGTATGGTAGTCAAGGTATTGTAGTTGATTTTCAAGCTCATACAGGTTTTCCTATAGTTAAATTTAAAAATGGAACGCAAAAAGTAATGTCTCCTCACAGTTGGGAAAGCGATCAATATCCAACTCTTTCATTACAACAAATTCCTTTAATGTTATCTTGGGCCATTACTATTCACAAAGCTCAGGGAGCTAGTATTGATTTAGCAGAAATTGATGTAGGTAATAATATTTTCGCCGCAGGTCAAACTTATGTTGCTTTATCTAGGGTAGTAAGTTTAGAAGGTTTATATCTAAGAAATTTTGATTATAAAAAAATTAAAGTAAATAAAAAAGTAAAAATGCTTTATGAACAATTAAAGTAAATAAAAAGTTAAATATATATATTATGGAAAATAATAAATTAAAAATTGGTTTTATTATATTAAGAAATGTTACTTCTTTTTTACAAAATCTATATTGGATTAATTGTTATGAATGTATAAGACGTTTTTATAATTTTACTGATTATCCAATTGTTATAATTGATGATAATAGCGATTATGAATTTATTAAATATAATAAACCATTAAAAAATACAGTTATTATTCAAAGTGAATTTAAAAAAAGGGGAGAATTTTTACCCTATTATTATTTTTTAAAATATAAATTTTTTGATATAGCAGTAATTATTCATGATTCTGTTTTTATGAATAAATTTATAAATTTTTATACATTAAATTATCATTTTATATGGGAATTTAATCATATTCCCAAACAAATCATGAATCAAGAAAAAAAATTAGAAAATATGATAACTTTATTCAATAATGAAAAGTTAAAAAAATTTTACAAATTAAAAAAATGGAAAGGTTGTTTTGGTTGTATGATGACTATAAATTATAATTTTTTAAAAGAAGTAAATAATAAATATAATTTTGAAATTTTAATACCTCATATAACAAATAGATTTGATAGAATGCTATTTGAGCGCATAATTGGAATTTTAATGCAAGAAACATTTCTGGAAAAAAAAAATATATCTATATTTTATTTTTATCTTGAAAAAAAAAATATATCTATATTAGGTAATATACATAAATATTGTCCATGGGGAATTTGTTTTCAAGATAAAAATAATTTTAAACATTTACCAATTATTAAAATATGGACAGGAAGATAATTAAATACTTATTGGTTGGACTTTCTTCTTAAAAGTCGAGGAGGACGACAAGTAGGTTGAAATGGAATTTTAATATTTTGCCAATCAACTTTTTCTTCTTCAGAATCTTCTGTACTTTGATTTGATATTGAAATTTGCCTTTGAAGAGGAGTAAAAGCAGGTGGGGCTGATCCATCAGACATGGCTCGACTCGTTTGTTGTACGCAATCAAAAGCAAATTGAATAGCTTTTTCATCACTATTATTTAACATGCTTCATGAGACAATTTTTGGAAATCCTCCAATAATCCTTGGTATTTAATTGTCTCATATACTCTCATAATATAACTATCACATATTTGAGCTTTCATAAACAACGTTATATTTTTTTCAGTAATAGTGATATTCGGATCATTTAAATCAGGTCGTTCGGTTTTCCAAAATGTATACCAGTTATACAACTCGGAAGCCATTTCTTCTCGACTAACTAAATTTTCTGGTTCTTTTTTAGGTAATGAAAATTTACGATTAAATCGTGTAAAAAGATTTTTTTGTATTTCGTTAAACAAGTCAGTTTGAATTGTTGGTTCCATTTTCAGATTGTATATTTTAATACTTAAAATATATGTTTCAATTTTTTTAAACCCTTGGAAATTACAAAAATGAGTATATATTTTTCTTTAATCTATTTAAACATTTTTTTAGTTATAATATACGGAATAATGTATTTATGGGTTCTCGTTGTAGGTGGCGCATTTTCTTACTTTGCTTCAATGGGTATTGGAGCAAATGACGCGGCAAATGCGTTTGCTACATCCATAGGTTCTAAATCGTTAACTATAAAAAATGCTGTTATTATGGCAGCTATTTTTGAAAGTAGTGGAGCGATTCTAATGGGAGGACACGTTGTAAATACCATACGAAAAGGTATTGCGGATTATGAATGTTTTCAAGAAGAACCATATGTTTTAATGTATGGTTGTATGTGGGTTTGTTTTTCGGTTGGTTCTTGGCTTTTTATCGCATCAAAATATGAAATGCCCGTATCTACTACACATTCTTGTGTCGGTTCTATGATAGGTATGACGTTAGCGTTAAAAGGACCTGAATGTGTTATATGGTATGAAAAAAAAGAGTCTTTTCCATATATCGGAGGTGTAAGTGGTATTGTTTTATCATGGGTCATTTCTCCATTATTTTCTGCAATACTAGCTAGTTTATTCTTTGGAGGACTTCGCAGCGGATTGTTGAGATTAAAAAACAGTTTTAATAGGAGTATATATGTTTTTCCTTTTATTACAGGCTCGTGTGTGACGCTAAATGCATTTTATATTATATATAAAGGGGCTAAGGGTTTAGGGTTAAACGATACTCCATTTGGAATAGCATGTGCGTGGTCTTTTGGATTTGGTGGAGGATCTGGATTGTTATCACTGTTATTAATAAAAAAAGCCAAGGTTATAGTAGAAAATAGATTTAAAAAATCTGAAGCAAATGAAAATGCTGAATCTGTTGAAAATGCTGAATCTGTTGAATTAGAACTTTCTGATAAAAAGACAACGGATTCTAATGTAGAGGCTAGTGAAGAATTTTATAATAATGCAGTTAACAGCAGTGATGTTGTTTTAACTATTCATGAAAACGCCGAAAAATTTGATGAAAAAACGGAGGAACTTTTTAAATTTTTACAAATATTTACAGCTATATGTGATTCATTTAGTCATGGTGCGAATGATGTAGCTAACGCAGTAGGACCATTTGCTACTATATATACTATTTATAATAATGATATTCTTGCTGAAAAAAATGAATTAGGTAAAGACGCATATTGGATCTTGGCACTTGGAGGTATTGGTATTTCAGCAGGTCTAGCGGTATACGGATATAAAATTATAAAGGCAATCGGAGTAAAAATGTGTAAAATTACGCCATCTAGAGGTATTTCGATTGAGTTAGCTTCTGCGTTAGTTATAATAACCGGCAGTAGATTTGAAATTCCTTTATCTACTACTCATTGTCAAGTTGGAGCCACCATAGGTGTTGCATTATTAGAAGACCCTAAGAAATGTTCTGGAATAAATAAAATGATTTTTGTAAAAACATTAGCAGGATGGATTATAACATTAATTGTTGTTGGTTCAACTACAGCATTATTAGTATCTCAAGGTGCTTACGCCCCTTCTACATCTGGATTTTAAACTAATTTATAAGTTTTTAAATTACACCGACCGAAAATAAAAATGAGACAAACTTATTACACATTTTAAAACACAATGAAGATATGCTAAATACTTACTTGGATTTTATATAAGATCTTTGAATA
>MDTC01058265.1_pt1 | contig 27221 bp, 26 predicted proteins | sample 811181 | NCBI WGS metagenome assembly MDTC01 (sample SAMN05326644, study PRJNA326480) | marine metagenome | isolation source: seawater | place: Pacific Ocean: North | collected 2011
AATATATTGATGGCATTACAACCAAACTTACTACGGTTGGAGCAATGTACATAACAGGAGTTTGTTTGTTGCCAGAATTTTTGATTCTCTATTTCAATGTCCCTTTTTATTTTGGAGGTACATCCTTATTAATTGTTGTTGTGGTTGTTATGGATTTAATGGCTCAAGTCCAATCACATCTCATGTCACAACAATACGAAGGCATGATGAAAAAAGCTAATCTTAGAGGCATAGGAGGAGGCATCCGATGAAAGTTAGAGCTTCAGTTAAAAAAATGTGTAGAAACTGCAGAATAATCAGAAGAAATCGTGTTGTAAGGGTTATATGCAAAGATCCTAGACATAAACAAAGGCAGGGATAATATATTAGTTGTATTAATAACCAATGAAATATAGAATTTACGCTCAGAGATAAATATGGCAAGAATAGCAGGAATAAACTTACAGAATCATAAGCATATATGGATAGCTTTAACATCTGTTTACGGAATCGGAGATACTAGAGCAAAATTAATATGTGAGAAAGTAGGAATTGAAGCTACTAAAAAAGTTAAAGATCTAGAAGAAAAAGAGCTGGAGATAATTAGACAGTTTATCGAAGAGTATCAGCTAGAAGGCGATCTAAGAAGAGAAAACTCTATAAATATAAAACGGTTAATGGATATTGGATCTTACAGAGGTATCAGACATAGAAAAGGACTACCGCTCAGAGGACAAAAAACAAAAAATAATAGCAGGACACGCAAAGGACCAAGAAAATTACTAAAAGCAAAATAATATGGTAAATAAAACTAAAAAGAAAAAAATTAAAAAAATTGTAAATGAGGGTGTTGCACATATAAATGCATCATTTAATAATACAATCGTAACGATTACAGATAAACAAGGTAATACATTAGCATGGGCAACATCTGGCGGTTCTGGCTTTAGAGGTTCAAGAAAAAGTACTCCATTTGCAGCACAGATTGCTGCTGAAAAAGCAGGTCAAAAAGCAACAGAATTTGGAATAAAGAGTCTTGAAGTCCTTGTCAAAGGCCCTGGACCAGGAAGAGATTCAGCAGTAAGGGCATTAAATAGTGCTGGCTATAAGATTACAAATATTAAAGATATAACCCCATTGCCACATAACGGGTGTAGACCACCTAAAAAGAGGAGAGTCTAATGGCTAAATTTACAGGATCAAAGTGCAAGCTGATGAGACGTGAAGGAACTGATTTATATTTGAAATCTGGATCAAGAGCTCTCGATACAAAGTGCAACTTAGACAGAAAACCTGGGATTGTTGGGGAACGAAGAGAAAAACTATCTGATTATGCGTTGCAATTAAGAGAGAAACAAAAAGTAAAAAGATTGTATGGCATTCTTGAGAAACAATTTAGAAATTATTATAAAAAATCTGCCAGTAAAAAAGGCTCTACTGGTGAAAATCTCCTTACGTATTTAGAGTCAAGATTAGATAATGTAGTATATAGATCAGGTTTTGGATCAACAAGAGCAGAATCGAGACAGCTTGTAAATCACAAGAATATCGAAGTGAATGGAAGTATTATTAATATCCCATCTTATCAAGTTCAAGCAACAGATAAGGTATCGATAAGACAAAAAAGTAAAGATCAAACACGCATCCAATTTGCATTATCAGTAGCAGAAAATCGCAATTCAAGTGACTGGATTGATGTGGACTCTAAAAGTCTTGTAGCAACTTATTTAAGAGTACCAGAAAGATCTGAGCTACCAAAAGAAATTAATGAATCACTAATTGTAGAATTATACTCAAAATAGCAGGTAACATATGAACACTATCACATTTTTAAAACCAAACTTAGTTGATATTGAGATGATATCAAATTCGAAATCTAAAATTATAATACAACCACTTGAAAGAGGTTTTGGCCATACTTTAGGCAATGCCCTAAGAAGGGTATTGTTGTCGTCTATGCCTGGCAGCGCTGTCACAGAAGTATCTATTGATAACATTCTTCATGAATACAGCACGATTGATGGTGTTCAAGAAGATGTTTTAGAAATTTTGCTAAATATAAAGAAACTAGCTTTGGTACTTCATGATAAAGATAAGATTGAAGTTGAGCTCAGAAAAAAAGGGAAGGGACCGGTTCTTGCATCTGACATAGAAGACCATCCAAACTTAGAAATTAAAAATCCAGACTTTTGTATTGCAAATATGACAAACGATAAGACTGAACTTGTGATTAATCTAACAATTTCTCAAGGTAAAGGCTATCAGCCAGCAGTAAAAAGAAAATTTAATGAATTAGAAGATTTAGGAATTGGTAAGATGCAAATTGATGCATCCTTCACGCCAGTAGAGAAAGTTTCATATAGCGTTGATAACGCTAGAGTCAAACAAAAAGCTGATCTAGATAAACTAATCATTGAGCTTGAGACGAATGAGACAATTGAGCCTGAGGATGCAATTAGAACTGCTGGTAAAATTCTTAGAGAGCAACTAGAAGTATTTAGTCATCTAGAGATTAAAAATGATACACAAGATGAGGTTGATGAGAATCATATTGATCCAGTCTTGCTAAGACCCGTCGATGATCTTGAGTTAACAGTAAGATCTGCAAATTGTCTGAAAGCAGAAAATATTCACTACATTGGCGATCTGGTCCAAAGAAGTGAAAATGAGCTATTAAAAACTCCCAACTTAGGCAAAAAATCATTAACAGAAATAAAAGATGTATTATCAACTCATAGTTTAACCCTTGGTCAAACCATAGAAGACTGGCCACCTAAAAATATTGAAAAAAGATAATGCGTCATAAGAAATCAGGTAGACAATTAAACAGAAATTCATCACATAGAAAAGCTATGTTCAAAAATATGGCTATATCATTATTTGATCATGAACATATTGAAACATCCTTGGCAAAAGCTAAAGAGCTTAGAAGAACTGCTGAACCATTAATCACCCTTGCTAAAAGCGATACTTTAATGAGAAGAAGATTAGCTTATTCAAGAATTGGAGATAAAAGAATTGTTAAAAAACTTTTTGAGGTTCTTGGCCCAAGGTTCAAAAGTAGACCTGGTGGTTATCTAAGAGTTTTGAAGAAAGGACATAAGCTTGGTGATGCATCACCTGTAGCATATGTGCTGTTATCCGAGTAAATTCATATTTTGTTTTTTAAGTACTGTCCAGTATAAGATATCTTAGTACTTGCCAAATCTTCTGGAGTTCCAACCCCAATAACTTTACCGCCACCATTTCCACCTTCCGGCCCTAAGTCAATAATCCAATCAGCGGTTTTTATTACATCAAGATTATGTTCAATTATAATTAGAGTATTACCTTTATCTTTTAATCTCTTTAATACTTTTAATAGATTTTTTACATCATAACTGTGTAAGCCTGTTGTTGGCTCATCTAAAACATAAAGAGTATGACCTGTATCAGGTCTAATTAACTCTTTAGCAAGCTTTATTCGCTGTGCTTCACCGCCAGATAATGTAATAGCACTCTGACCTAATTTAATGTAACCCAGCCCTACATCGGAGAGGATCACAAGTTTTTTATAGATTCTTGGATAATTTTTAAAAAATTTTAATGCTTCTTCAACCGTCATATCTAAAACATCACTTATATTTTTATCATTTAATTTAATTTCCAGTGTCTCATCATTATATCTTTTCCCGTTACATTTTTCGCACTGTACATAAACATCGGAGAGAAAGTGCATTTCAACTTTTATTTGGCCTTGTCCATCGCAATGAGGACATACTCCATTATTTTTTCCCTTTACATTAAAGCTAAATCTACCTGGAGTGTAACCCCTTGACTTTGATTCAGGTTTTTTGGCAAATTCCTCTCTGACTAAAGAAAATATTCCAGTATATGTAACAGGGTTTGATCTTGGTGTCCTTCCAATAGGGCTTTGATCTATATCGATAATCTTATCAATATAATCAATTCCCTCTATAATTTCACAATCAATGAGGCCTTCATTATTATCTAGGAGTTTATTGACTATTGATGTGTATAAAACATTATTTACTAGTGAGGATTTTCCTGATCCTGATACACCAGTAACACACGTAAGAAGACCAATGGGAATCTTCACATTTATATCATCTAGATTATTTGCATTTGCCTTTGATATAGAAATCCATTTTTTATTTGGTTTCAGACGTTTATTCGGAACTTCTATAATATTTCTACCAGCGATAAAATCTGATGTATGAGACGATATGCTGCTTAATTTTGATGGTTTTCCTGAAAAAACAACTTCGCCACCATGCACACCAGCATCTGGACCTATATCAACTATATAGTCAGAAGTTAAAATCGTATCCTCGTCGTGTTCGACAATTATTACCGTGTTGCCTAAATCACGAAGGTTCTTCAGGGTAGTAAGTAACTTATCATTATCTCTTTGATGTAATCCTATTGATGGTTCATCGAGAACATACATGACTCCTGTCAGACCTGAGCCTATTTGACTTGCTAATCTAATTCTTTGAGATTCACCTCCAGATAATGTTTCAGCACTTCTTGATAATGTAAGATACTTCAGCCCAACATTATTTAAAAATTTTAGCCTTGATAAAATTTCATAGATAATTTTTTCAGAAATTTTCTTCTTCATACTACTAAGCTTGATATTACTAAAGAACTCGATTGCCTCTTCTACATTTAATTTAGAAACATCACTTATAGATTTATTGTCCACAAAAACATTTCTCGCAGAAATATTTAATCTATCTCCATCACATTCCCTGCAGACACTTTCAGTAAGAAATCTTTCGTAATATCTTTTTACACTGAATCGGAATGCATTATTATAATTTCGTTCAAAAATATTACATATTCCTTCCCATGGTTTCACTTCAGTTGTATTAATGAATTTTTTTGTTTTTTTATTAAGTTTTGTGATACTAAAATTAATTTCATCATCTGTTCCATGGAATAGTACATTCTTGAAATTTCTTGGTAACTTATAATATTTTTCATTGATATTAACACCAAAATGATTAGTTAGTGATAGTAGCATAGAGTGATATAGTTGATTTTTTGTATCCCAACCTGCAATAGCACCATTACCTAGACTAAGCTCTGGATTTTCAATAATTTTATTTTCATCAAAAAATTCGTCAATACCTAAACCATCACATCTTTGACATGCTCCAGAGGGAGAATTGAAAGAAAATAGTTTTGGTTCAAGCTTACCGATAGAGTATCCACAGTGCGGACATGCATATTTAGTTGAGAAGATATATTCTTCTTTTTTTTCTATTTCTGATATATATGTAATACCATCTGAAATTTCTGAAGAAGAGTTTAAAGATTCAATGATTCTTAATTTATTTATTTGATTAATTTCTACTCTATCAATTACTACTTCTATATTATTTTTTTTCTTAGGATCTATAATATGACCTAACATATGTTTTGATATATCAGTAATTTTATGGATTTCGCCATTCACGCGTACTCGATTAAATCCTTGTTGTGAAAAGCTTTGAATCGTCTTTACATGTTCACCTTTTTGTTCTTTAACTATAGGTGATAAAATCAAAACTGTCGCATCCTCAGAAGTCTTCATAAGCTTAGTAAACATATCTGACGTAGACATTGCATCAAGACTGACATTATGTTCAGGACATTTTGGATCTCCTATCCTTGCATACAAAAGCCTTAGATAATCATATATTTCAGTAACTGTTCCTACTGTAGATCTTGGATTATGAGAGGTTGATTTTTGTTCTATTGATATAGCTGGCGAGAGGCCCTCTATTTTATCCACATCAGGTTTATCAACCATCGATAGAAATTGTCTAGCATATGCCGATAAAGATTCAACATAGCGTCTTTGCCCTTCAGCAAAAATCGTATCAAATGCTAAAGATGATTTTCCTGATCCTGATAGCCCCGTAATTGTTATAAGCTTATTTTTCGGAAGCTCAAGATTAATATTTTTAAGGTTGTGTGTTCTAGCGCCTTTGATTTTGATGAATTTTTCCACTTTAGGATGATAGCATTTTTTAACCTTATAAACTCAACACTTTACCAATACATAATGGATGATTCATGAATCTAAGAACTGGATTAAGTGGTATTTTCTTTTTTACTCCTGTAATATCAAGTGTGTGGGGCATTAAAATGTCGAAGTGTTATTCCTATAGGAGCGAATATTGTCGGTAAATAAAGTTATACTGTTAGGTAGAGTTGGTAATGATCCAGAAGTTAAATTTATGCCTAGCGGGAATGCAGTTGTGAATCTGTCTATAGCAACAAATAGAAAATTTAAGAATCAAGACTCAGGTTCATATGAGGATAAAACAGAATGGCATAGAGTGGTTTTTTTTAATAAACCTGCAGAAACTATCGGTCAGTATGTGAGAAAAGGTCAACAACTTTATGTTGAAGGAAGATTGCAAACTAGAAAATGGCAAGATAAAGATGGGGTTGAGAAGTATTCTACTGATATAATTTCAGACAATTTCACTTTTGTGGGAAGTAAGTCAGATTCAGGCGATAACTTTACGCCACAGAAAAACCAAGAAAGTAACGATTTTTCAAATCAAGATATCATAAAGGATGAAGATATACCTTTTTAATAGATGATAAAAAATAAAAAGTACTTCATTAAGTCTCAAGGTTGTCAGATGAATCAATATGATTCTGACAAAATATCTGACTTACTCGCCCACCACTACAATATGACTTACATAGATGATCCATCACAAGCAGATTTATTAATCCTTAATACATGCTCTATTAGAGAAAAGGCACAAGAAAAGGTTTTTTCAGAATTAGGCAGATGGAAAAAAATAAAAAGAAATAACCCAAGTATGTTAATAGCTGTTGGAGGATGTGTTGCTTCTCAAGAAGGAAAAAATATTCGACAAAGAGCGCCCGAAGTGGATATCGTATTTGGTCCTCAAACTTTACATCGTTTACCTAAAATGATAGACGATGTCTTAAATTATAAGAGCAAACCTGTTGATGTAACTTTCCCGTTGATTGAAAAATTTGATTATATACCTCAGAGTAAAAAATCGAATGTGTGTCAATATGTATCAATCATGGAAGGATGTAGTAAATATTGTACCTTCTGTGTAGTCCCTTATACAAGAGGAGAAGAAGTTAGTAGAACGCTAGATGATATTATTTATGAAGTCTCTAATCTCGCTAAGAATAGCGTCAAAGAAATTGTTCTACTTGGTCAAAATGTTAATGCATATAAAGGAGTAAGGAAGAAAGACAATAAGTCAATAAACTTTGCGGAATTGATAAGATATATCTCAAAAATTGAAGGCATTGAGAGAATACGTCACACTACTTCCCACCCAATTGATTTCTCTGATGATCTCATAAATGAATATAATAATAAAAAATTATGTAGTAACCTCCACTTACCAATTCAATCTGGGTCGGACTTTATACTTTCTAGAATGAAACGTAAACATACAGTTTTGGAGTATAAAAATATGATTAGAAAAGTAAGATCTGTAAGGCCAGATATAAGTGTGACTTCAGATTTTATCATAGGATACCCAGGTGAAACTGAAAAACATTTTCAAGAAACATTAGAATTAATCTCTGAGATAAAATTTGATGATGGCTATAGCTTTATTTACAGTAAGAGACCGGGCACAATCGCAGCGTCAGAAACTGATAATGTTTCTTTGGAAGTAAAAAAAGAAAGATTGTCTAAAGTACAAAATCTTTTGAGAAAAAATTCAAAAAAATACTTATCACAACTTGTGAATACTAAACAGCATGTTTTAGTTGAAGGGAAATCAAAAAAGATAAAAGGAGAACTTTATGGAAGAACATTTACTAATAAAATTGTTCATTTCGTTGCATCTGATCAATTCTTAGGCAAAAGTATAGAGGTCGAGATATTAAAAGCAAATCGAAGCTCTTTATATGGACGAATATAAGTAACTAATGAAATCTCGACAAAATAATATCAACCAACACATAAAGTTAGAACCCATAGATAATGATAGACTTGCTAATTTATGCGGCCTATTAGATAAAAATATTAGACAAATAGAAATATTTTTTGATGTAGAAATTTCTAATAGAGGGAATTCTTTTAAAATTACTGGAGATAACGAAAATGTTGCTAGTACATCTAATTTCATTGAGAGAATGTACGACCTGTCTGGAAATGAGGAAATTACACCAAAACAATTACACTTATATCTTAATAACTCTGGAGAATTATTATCTCATGATTACGAAAATGATACGAAACATAATATAAAGCTGAAGAAAATAGTTATTAAACCAAAATCAATTAATCAGAAAAAATTTATTGATACTATAAATAAAAATACAATCACATTTGGAATTGGAGCTGCTGGAACAGGAAAAACATTTCTTGCTGTAGCTTCTGCTGTTTATGCTCTCGAGCATGCTCATGTGAAAAAAATAATTTTAGTGAGACCTGCTATAGAGGCAGGTGAAAAACTTGGATTCCTTCCTGGTGACTTAGCGGAAAAAATTGATCCATATTTACAGCCCCTATATGATTCCCTCTATGAATGTTTAGGCTTTGATAATGTAAATAAACTTTTAGAAAAAAATATTATTGAGATTGCCCCTCTAGCCTATATGAGAGGAAGAACTCTTAATGATGCATTCATTATTTTAGATGAGGCGCAAAATACTACTATTTCTCAAATGCAGATGTTCCTTACAAGGATAGGTTATGGATCATCTACTGTTGTAACCGGAGATGTAAGTCAAATTGATCTCCCACGAGAAGCATCATCTGGGCTTAAGGATTGTTTAGAATTTATACTAAAAATTAAAGGTATAGATGCGGTAAACTTTGTACCAAAAGATGTAATGAGGCATAAAATAGTAACGTCGATTATAACTGAATATGGAAAAAGAAAAAAAAATAAAGATTAACTATATAACTTATATTAAAAAACACTATATTCCATCAACGCGAAGCATGAAAAAGTGGATATTCATAAGCGTGATGGGAGATGTCTTATCCCATGTAAATATAATATTTGTGGGACATCAGAGAATCAGAACACTTAATAAAAACTATCTAAATAATGACTATGCTACTAACGTACTAACATTCCCAAATAATAATAAAAATACTTCTTCGGGCGATATTATATTGTGTCCGATGATTATTAATCAAGAAGCAAAAGAGTTCGGGCTCCCATCAAAGCTTAGATGGGCGCATATGATTATACACTCTATGTTACATCTTCAAGGATACACACATAACATAACAAGGAACCGATTAAAAATGGAGAAACTAGAAGTGAAATTGCTAGCAGATATGAATTATGGAAATCCATATGTCAGAAGTTAAAGATAATTCTTGGCTTGACAAGATTAGAGATCTTTTAGGAGATAGCCCAAAGGACAAGAAAGATTTAATATCGCTTCTAACTACAGCTGCAAACGATAACCTTATCAGCCAAGATTCCTATCAGATGATATTAGGGGTATTTAGCGTCTCTGAAATTCCGGTTAGGGAAATTATGATACCAAGACCTCATGTAATTGCTATTGATGTTAATGAAGAACTGAATACTGTTATTACTAAAGTCATTGAATCGGGACACTCAAGATTTCCGGTAATTAATGGAAAGCTCGATGAAATCATAGGTATACTTCATGCAAAAGATTTACTAAAAAATCAAATTAACACTAATAATGATTTCGATCTCCACGACTATATGAGACCAGCAACATTTATTCCTGAGAGTAAAAGATTGAATGTCTTGTTAAATGATTTTAAAGCTAGTCGTAATCATATAGCTATCGTAATTAATGAACATAGCAATGTTTCTGGACTTGTTACCCTTGAGGATTTAATTGAGGAAATAATTGGTGAAATTGATGATGAGCATGATGTATCATCTAGAGAGTTCATAATTCAACAAGCAAATAATAAATATATAATTGATGCACTTCTTACCTTAGATGACTTCAATGTTAGATTTAATACATCATTCATAGATGAAGATATAGAGACTTTAGGTGGTTTCCTAATTAATAAATTTGAAAAAGTGCCAACAAAGCAAGAAATTATTGAACTAAATAATTTTATCTTTACGGTGCTGTCAGCAGACTCAAAAAAAATTCACCGCATACAACTAATCATTAAAAAAGACAGCAATAGCGCTTGAAGTTATTTTACTTATTATTTTCTGCGACATTATATGTTTTATCATATTCTCCATTTGACTATAAAATACTAATTTTTCTTTCTCTGATTATTTTCTTAATAGTGATTGAGGATGTTCCGCTCAAAAAAAAAATAAGATACACATTTCTTTATTCAATTTTCATTCATACTTTGGGTGTTTCTTGGGTGAGTGAAAGCTTGATTACATATGGTCTTATGAATATGGCTGGGAGTATTCTTATTACAGCATTCTTTATAATAGTAATAAGTATACCTTACATATTAATTGCACTATTTCATAAGTCCATTAAGAAAAATGGCCTCTATCATATTAATTTGCTTGCAGTCACATTTATTATAGCTGAATATATAAAATCTCTTTTTTTTGGAGGATTTCCATGGCTTCTGATTGGAGGTTCTCAGAATGGAACTATTTTTAATTTGATATATCCAGTTTTTGGAACATTCATGGTAAGTTACATAATTGTATTACTGTCATGCTTATTCTATAAGGCACTTCATACCAAACAGAAACAATATATCTTATTTTCAATAATATTGGGATCAACATATTTATCAATATATTTCAAAAGCGATACAAAAGAAGTTTTATATAATAATCATATTAGTTTTACAATCTATCAACCGAATATATATCCTGATAAAGCCTATGATGTTGATGAATATCAAAATATTGTCAGTGAGTATATTAAATTTCTTGATGAAAAAAATACTTCAGATTTAACCATTCTTCCGGAAACTATAACTCCATATGTTTTAAATAATAATAACAAACTATTAAAAAAGATAATGACGATGTCCAATAAGAGTAATATTATTATTGCTGGATTTTTTACAAAATCTGAAAAAAATGACTATTTTAATAGCATGATTTTCTTTTCTGATAAAGTCGACTACTATCATAAGAGAAAACTTGTTCCATTTGGTGAGTATACCCCTTGGTATGATACTTTTATTGAATTATCAAACTCACTTGATATCCCACTATCAAATTTATCTCATGGACCTGATACTCAAAAAGATATCTTTTTTAATAATACTAAACTACTACCTCTGATTTGCTTTGAAAGTACATTTCCAAATCTAGTAAATTCGGATACTGAAAATGAAATTATAATTAACATTAGTAATGATGGTTGGTTTGGTAAAAGCTTAGCTCCATATCAACATTTACAGATTACGCAAGTTAGAGCTCTTGAATTCAACAGGTACATATTAAGAGCTGCAAACACTGGACTTAGTGCTGTTATAAATAATCATGGTGAAATCATTGAATATATTCCTATCAATAAACAAGGGACAATTTCAGGTTTTGTTCCAATAAATTTACATAGGTCATTCTACTCTCAATATGGAGATATATGTGTTTTGATGTTACTATTTTTGACACTAATATCTAAGGTATCAACTAGACTAGAAAGATGAATAAAGACTACCAACCAATTAAAATTGAAAAAGTTGCTCAAGCCGCTTGGGACACGAACACTTCTTCTAAAGTAAACTTTTCTGATAGTACTAACAAATACTATGTGCTTAGTATGTTTCCATATCCAAGTGGCAAGCTACATATTGGCCATGTTAGAAATTATACAATTGGTGATGTTATATCGAGATCTCATAAAATGATTGGCAAAAATGTATTTCAACCAATGGGCTGGGATGCATTTGGGCTTCCAGCAGAAAATGCTGCTATAAAGAACAATGTTCATCCAGAAGAGTGGACAAGAAATAATATTGCGCATATGAAAGAGCAGCTCAAAAATATGGGCATTTTATATGACTGGGAAAATGAAATATCTACTGCAGATCCAAGATATTTTCGATGGGAGCAATGGTTTTTCATTCAACTACTAAAAAAAGGACTAGTCTATAGAAAATTATCTGAAGTTAACTGGGATCCAGTTGACAAGACTGTACTTGCAAACGAGCAAGTTATTGACGGGAGAGGCTGGAGGTCAGGAGCATTAGTTGAGCGCAAAGAAATCCCACAGTGGTTTCTTAAGATAACTGACTATTCAGATGATTTATTGAATGATCTTGATAAGCTTTCAGGTTGGCCTGAACCAGTCAAGCTTATGCAAAAAAACTGGATTGGTAAATCAAAAGGTCTAAATATAAACTTCAAACTAGAGGAGGGTAATCAAGTCTTGACTGCATTCACTACTAGACCAGATACATTATTTGGGGTTTCTTATCTTGCAATTAATATCAATCATTCTATAGCGAAAGCTTTATCAAATAAAAACAAAAACATAAAGAAATTTATAGAAAAATATCAAAAACTAAAGCTTTCTGAAGAAGTTTCTTCTAAGCTAGAAAAAGATGGAATATTTACGGAACTATATTGCATTCACCCACTTACACATAAAAGAGTTCCTCTATGGATAGCAAATTATGTTCTCGACAATTATGGTACGGGTGTAGTCATGGGAGTTCCTGCTCATGATACTAGGGATTATGAATTCTCAAATAAATTTGATTTAGATATTATTCAAGTTATAGAAGGCATAAATAAAGATAGTGACTTGCCTCTAATTGATTACGGTACATTAATTAATTCAGATAATTTTAATGGGCTAGAGTCGTTACATGCCATAGATAAGATATCGAAATATTGTAGTGAGAATCAATTAGGAGAAGAAGTCACATCATATCGTTTGAGAGATTGGGGCATATCAAGACAAAGGTATTGGGGGTGCCCTATACCTGTTTTCTATCATGAAGATGGTAGCGTTCACCACGTGCCTGAAGAAGATCTGCCGGTAGAACTTCCTAAAGATGTCAATTTAACTGGAGATGGAAACCCACTTGATAAAAACGACAAATGGAAGAATATAATTTGCCCATATACTGGAAAAAAAGCTACTAGGGAGACAGATACATTTGATACCTTTTTTGAATCATCTTGGTATTATTTAAGATTTTTAGACCCCAGTAACAATAGAGAAATATGTGATAAGAAGTTCAAATCATGGCTTCCCGTAGACCAATATATTGGTGGAATTGAACATGCAATTTTACATCTTTTATATGCAAGATTTTTTTTCAAACTATTGAAGGATGAGGGTATTGTTGATAATGATGAGCCCTTTGAATCATTATTATCTCAGGGAATGGTACTTAAAGATGGAGCTAAAATGTCAAAATCAAAGGGTAATACAGTAGATCCTGATGAAATAATAAAAAAATATGGAGCTGATACAATTAGATTTTTCATCTTATTTGCAGCACCTCCAGAACAAAATTTAGAATGGTCAGACTCTGCAATAGAAGGTGCTCATAGATTTCTTAAAAGATTTTGGAAACTATCTTATTCAATTAAATCATCAAAGCAGAACAGTAACGATTCAAACAATAATAAATTATTAAATAAATTAAATGATACTATAGAAAAAGTTACTTTTGATATCTTTGAAAGAAAGTCTTTCAATACTGCAATCGCTGCAATAATGGAGTTTCATAATTTACTGACCAAGTATTTTCAAGAAAATACAATAAGCAGTGATATTGCCTTGCAATGTAATGAGGCTTTGGCAAAACTTATGTATCCAATTACCCCTCACATATGCTATGCAGTACTATTTGAATTTGAGAGTGAACATGCCTCAAACCCAAAATGGCCCAAAAAATTTAATGTCACTAATTATAATGAGGAAACTCAGATAATCATACAGATTAATGGTAAGCTTAGAAGTAGACTAAATGTTAAGCTTGGCATAGACGAAAAGGGCGTTATTAAGCTGGCAAAAAAAGATAATAAAGTACTAAAGTTAATTGAAGATAAGAATATTATTAAAATAATTTACGTGACAAATAAATTAGTTAACTTTGTAATCAAATGAAAAAATTAAAATCACTTATATTATTTACTTTAATTATCATATCTATATCATCTTGTGGATATCAATTAAGAGGATCAATAGATGTTAAGGGTTTAGAAAATGTAAATATAATTGCCGGGAATAGTAACATAACGAGAATATTAGAAGAGAAATTTTTAAAATATAGAAAAGATAACTTTAATGAATCTGAATATCCTGCTATTAAAGTATTAAGCATAGATAGCAAAACAAGGCAATTATCAGTTAATTCATCTGGAAGAGTAGATGAATATGAAATCAATAAAACTCTTAAATATCAATTAATCTATTCTGAGAAGAAAATTATTACCGGTACATTAAAGGCAAGTGCGTCTTATGACTTTAATGAATCTCAAATGCAAGGTACAAGAGAGAAAGAAAACACAGCTAATGAAGCTATAGATCGAACTTTGGTAAGAAAATTATTATTAAAATTTAAAGCTGGTTTCAAAGCTAACTCGATTTGATTGGCGCATAGGGTTCTTGCCTAATTTTATCGTGATCATGCATACGATATTTAACAAATTCTCTTAGATTATTAAAATTAAAAAAAGGATTACCTTTAATTTCCTCTTCAAGCGTCGATTGCTTATTAATGGAATAATTATGACCGGGCATTATAATTGTATCTTTATGGAAATTATTTTTCAAATTCTTGAGTGATTCAAACATCTGTTCCGGATTACCTCCATCGAGGTCACATCGGCCACAACCAAAAACAAATAATGTGTCACCTGCTATGAGATTATTATCGAATGAGTAGCAACATGAACCTGGTGTATGCCCTGGAGTGTGAATTGATGTTAATTTAGATTTTCCTAGATAAATATTTTCTTCCGAATTTAATCCTATCAAGTTATCATATTTTCTCCCCCAAAAATTCGCTTCTATTTTATTAATATATATAGGAATATCATGAAGCTTTAATAATTTATCAACTGAGTTTACATGATCATGATGACTGTGTGTCAAAAGTATTTTTTTAAGATCAAGATTATTATTTTTTATAAAATCAAGTACTGTGCTGAGATTCCATGCAGGATCAACTAAAGCAGCTTCTTTAGTTTTCTTATCCCATATAAGATAAATCATATTTAACATTGGACCGACATCAAATGTTTTAACTGATAATGTAGAATTAACTTGCATACGTATAGATTATAATATAATTTAGCCATACATTATGACTGAAATTGTATTAAAACCAGAATTACTTAAAGGACTACAGAAGGTGCTTGTAGAGTATGAGCCAAAAAATGAAGATCCAATTCTAGCATCTCAGTATCTTTCTGCGGTTGTAGGCTCAATAGTAGCAACAGCTGAAATGCCAAAAAATGATAAAGACGATATACTTAAACAACTTATCGAATTTACTCAATATGTCTATGATCAGCAGTCAAATGCTTCGCAGTCGGATAACCCACAGTCATCAAGCCAACCTAGCGAAGATGCGTATGGAAAATGGGAACCAAAGTAACTTAACTCAAAATATTTTTTATTAGATTCGGTCCTTTGTAAACTAACCCAGTATAAAGTTGAACGAGATCTGCTCCCAGTTTAAACTTTTCATTTGCTGATGAAGCAGAATCTATACCTCCTACACCAATGATAGTTATATCATCATTTAAATTTTTCTTGATATTTTTGAGGATAAAGTTTGATTTTTTATATAGAGGCTTACCACTTAACCCTCCTTGTATATTTTTGAATTTTTCATCTAAACCTGATTTATCTATAGTCGTATTTGTACAAATCACTCCATCAATATCATAACTATTAACTAAATTTAACAAGTCATGGAGAGCTTCTTCTTTTATATCCGGAGCTATTTTTACAACTAGGGGGGTATGTTTTTTATAAACTTTTTTTAAATTATTATGTAATATTTTTATTGAATTAAGAAAACTATCCATTTTCTCTACTGACTGTAAATCCCTCAAATTTTTTGTATTTGGCGATGAAATATTCAGTGTTATGTAATCTGCTATCGCATATGATTTTCTAAGACAATATTCATAATCATGAAAAGCATCATTGATATCAGTAGTTGCATTTTTGCCGATATTGATACCTATAGGAATATTTCTATTAAACTTCTTAATTTGATTAATACCATAATCTATCCCTTTATTATTAAAGCCAAGATGATTTATGATAGCTTGTTCATTTATTAACCTAAAAATTCTAGGCCTAGGATTACCTAGTTGCGGCTTTGGCGTTAATGTTCCAACTTCTATATACCCAAATCCTATGTTGGACAAAAAATTAAGATAATCAGCATTTTTATCAAAGCCTGCTGCTAGCCCAACAGGATTATCAAATAATATATTGAATTGTTTCGTTTCTTTGCTAATTATTTTTTTATGAAAAACTTTACCAAAATAACTTTTGTACATAAATTCAAGGATAGGGAGTGTGATATTATGCACTCTTTCTGCATCGAATAGAAAAGCAATATTTTGATAAAGTTTAAATAGCATATTGTTCAATATATTTTCTCAAAAGATAACAAGAATCATTATCATCTTTTGTATTTTAACAGAATTTGATTGACTTATATATCGTATAAATTTAGAATGATTCTAAATAATATTTAGGAGAACAATATGAGTTTGAAAGGTTCAAAAACTGAACAAAACCTGAAGGATGCATTTGCTGGCGAATCTCAAGCAAATAGAAGATACCTATATTTTGCTGCCAAAGCAGATGTTGAAGGTCAAAATGATATTGCAACTGTATTTCGCTCTACAGCTGAAGGTGAAACAGGCCACGCGCATGGTCACCTAGAATACTTAGAGAAAGAGTGTGGAGATCCTGCCACAGGTGAACCAATCGGAGACAGCGTCCTGAATCTTAAGGCTGCGATAGCTGGTGAAACACATGAATATACTGATATGTATCCTGGTATGGCTAAAACAGCTAGAGATGAGGGTCATGATGAAATTGCTGATTGGTTTGAGACACTTGCAAAAGCTGAAAGATCACATGCTAATCGTTTTACTAAAGCATTAGAATCAATATCTTAATCACGTGAATGTGGGCGATTGTTTATCGCCCACATATAAATATTTAATACAGGGAAAGTGAATGATAGATAGTATTGCAAGAGCTTCGTCAGAGGGTGGTCTTGAGAAGCCAACTAGACATATAATAGATTGGAAGAATCCAGATTTTCTCAACGAGGATAAATACGAAGAGGAGCTAAGAAGAGTTGCAGACGCGTGCCATGGGTGCAGAAGATGTGTAAGTCTTTGTAATTCATTCCCAACTCTTTTTGATCTTATTGATGAATCTGAAACATTTGAGGTTGATGGCGTCAAATATAATCAGTTCGAATCGGTAATTGATCATTGTTATTTGTGTGATCTATGCTTCATGACAAAATGCCCTTATGTACCTCCACATGAATGGGAAATAGATTTTCCACATTTAATGCTAAGGGGCAAGGCAATTAAAAACTCAAAAAATAAAATATCTTTTAGAGATAGAGTTCTATCCTCGACGGACAAATTAGGACAAATATTTTCAAGAAAAATTATCTCATCTGTTGTCAATATTGTTAACAAAGTTAGATTATTCAGGAAAGTTTTAAGAAAATTATTTGGTATTCATGAAAATGCAAAATTACCACAGTTTGTCTCAAAGACGGCAAAACAATTCGGACTATCGAATCAAATTAGGGGTTCTAAATACAAGATAGCTATCTTCACCACTTGTTATCACAACTATAACGAGCCAGGTGTGATTAAAGATTTTTATGATATTTTAAAACATAACAACATTACTGTTGAAATAATAAAAGATGATAACTGTTGTGGTATGCCTAAACTTGAACTCGGCGACATAAAATTAGTAGAGATAATGATGAATAAAAATCTGCTTAAATTTAAGAAATATGTTGATGAGGGATATCTCTTAATTGCACCGATACCTTCATGTATTCTGATGTATAAACAAGAATTACCTCTGCTTTTTCCGGAAAACAATGATTTGTCACTAGTATCTAAAGCTTTCAGGGACCCCTTTGAGTTTTTAAATACTCTGAATAATGAGGGCGCACTTAAGACAAATTTCAATACAAAACTTGGTGATATATCTTATCAAGTTGCCTGTCACCAAAGAGTACAAAATATGGGTATGCTGACAAAAAAAATCTTAGAATTAGTTCCTGGGACAACTGTAAACGCAATTGAAAGATGCTCAGGACATGATGGGACATATGGAGTTAAGGCTGAAACGCATGAAATAGCAATAAAAATAGCTAGACCAATAACTAAGCAATTTAAGGAGTCTAAGTTCAATAGCTTCACCAGCGATTGTTCTTTAGCTGCACACCATATTGAAAACTCTCTAGGGAACATGCAAGCACCAGAGCACCCAATCAGTTTAATAAAAAAAGCTTATGGAATAAACAAATGAAACTAAAAATTGAAGACTTACTTTCTTTGGAAGATTATGATAATCAGAGAGAAGTAATTAAAACAGATCTAATAAATCATAAAAAAAATAGAACTGTATCTATCGGGGAACATGTTATTTTATTATTTGAGGACTACTCAACTATTAAATATCAAGTTCAAGAAATGCTTAGAATTGAAAAAATATTTAATAAAAAAGAAATACAAGAAGAGATTAATGCGTATAACCCATTGATTCCTGACGGGGATAATTTAAAAGCAACAATGCTTATTATGTATCCTGATGTGGATGAAAGGAGAGTCATGCTATCTAAATTGCACGATATAGAAAATAATATATGGTTATCTTGTAGCTCTAAAAAGATTACTGCATTTGCTGATGAAGATCTTGAGAGAAGCACAGACACTAAAACATCCGCAGTTCATTTTTTAAGATTTCAACTTGATTCTGATGATATTACTAGATTTCTATCAAATGAAAAAATCACCTTGGGCGTTAACCATAGTGAATATAGCAAGGAAGTAGTGTTAGAATCTAATACTAGAGCTAGCTTAGTTAAAGATTTAAGTAATAACTAGAATTATTTGTTTTTAACTTTTATTAAGAGCTCTGTGCTCTCTATTTCTAAAGTTTTTGGCAATTCTGGTAATTCTGCAAATGTAACTTTATTATGAGCTATATCCGTAAGTGTACTCATTGTAGTATTGTAGAGATGATGGTGATCTTCTAAATTTGTGTCATAAAACTTAAGTTCGTTGTCTATATTAATTGTCTTTAGCATTCCTTTGTCCTCCAAGAGAGATAGCGTATTGTATACTGTAGCCATTGAGATATTCAACTTATTTTTATCAGCTAAATTTATTAAGTCTGCAGCAGTGAAATGTTGTTTTTTTGCAAAAATGAGCTGAGCTAGATCGACCCTTTGTTTTGTAGGGGTCATGTTGAGATCTCTATATATTTTCTCGTATTTGGCTTCCATGCATGCATTATAATATATTATTTATAAAACATTAATAATTATTTATAAGTTTTTTCTAATATACGGTGTATAACTGACGAATCTGATTCTGAAAATTCTGTATCTTCAGCTACATCCATTATTTTTTTTACCTCATTGAGACCTTTAAAATTCAACCCCAAAGTTCTCAAAAATGATTTAGCAATATTCAGGTCTTTATTGTGGAGCGATAATTTAAACCCAGGTTTATAATTAGATTTTATCATTCTTTCACCATGTATCTCTAATATCTTACTATTTGCATAACCACCTAGCAAAGCTCTCCTAATTATGTCGGGTTTAATTTTAGCCTTCACTGCTATACCTATAATTTGACTTATTGAGTGAATTGTTTGAGCTACTAGTATTTGATTACACAACTTGCATATTTGTCCTGAGCCACTTCCGCCAATATAAGTAATTTTTTTACCAAGCACGGAAAGTATAGGTTTAACTTTAATGAAGACTTTCTTTTCACCTCCAGCCATTATGGATAGCTCACCAGAGATGGCACCTGCTTCACCACCAGATACAGGAGCATCAATAAAAAAAGCTCCTTTCCTTTTCAAAGTAGCACTTATATCTTTCGTTCCCTCTGGTGAAATAGTGCTCATATCCACGACACACGCATCTTTATTTAAATTAAGTAATAATCCATTTTTTCCAATTACAACTTCTTTGACATCTTTTGTGTTAGGTAAATTAGTAATTATTATATCTGTATGTAATGGTAAGTCTTTAATTAGGGGTACAAATATCCCCCCAATATCACGAATTTCATTGATGGTTTTTTTCTTTCGAGCAAAGAAGCTAACTTCATACCCACCTCTGATTAGATTGACAACCATGGGCTTGCCCATAATGCCTAAACCAACAAAACCAATCTTATTTTTTTTATCTCTCTTCATAGTGTCTAATATAGTATAATTTAACTTGTGATAGTTGATTATATTAAATTTAAAAAACTACCTTTATCATCAGAGATGGTATTGTTTTTTATACATGGCAATCCAAGAAACATTAGTAATGAATTAGAGCATGATATTTTAAACTTTTATAAGAAACTTGCCTACAAGCAGCAGACTTATGTAATAGATGACGACTCTCAAACAGATATTATAAATAATGCTTATTTTGAACAGACATTATTTGATGATAAAAAAGTAATAACACTGAATATCGTGTCCAATTCAATACCAAAAAATCTTAAGTTATTTATTGAAACTGTTATTACCAGTAAAAATCAAAATAGAATTATTATTAAACTAGATAGACAGCCGTCATCCTTTAAAAATACAAAATTTTATAAACATGTCAGCTCAAATTCATGTTTGATTGAGCTATATGAACTAAAGGGTAAGCTTCTTGAGCAGTGGGTTATTAATAAATGCAAATTAAATAACATAAGTTATCACAATCAATTTATAAGCAACTTGATTGAATTAAATTTCAATAATAGTTTATCAATATCACAAACTATTTATCAAAGAAGTCTGATGGACGTTATTGATGACAGAGACACTAAAGAAAATTCTAAGTATGGAGAGTATGATTTAATTGATACTTTACTAAATAAAGATTATCTTAACTTTCTTAAAATCAGTAATTACCTTCAAAGCATAAATGCTCCACTGACATATATTATTTTTTTGTTAAATTCTGAGTTAGAGAAATTATATTTGATTCAACAATCGAAGAATAATAAACCATTTATTCCTCAATTCTTGCAAACAAAATATAGAACAGCATCTAGCATGTATACTTCCGATAGCTTGCTGAATGCACTTAAAAATATTATAAAATTAGATGTAAATAGTAAATATAATTCAAAAAATTCCAACTCATGGGTATGTTTTAATGATTTATTCTCAATTATGATGAATAATAATACTCAAGCATGAATAAAACTGACATAAAAAAATATATAAAAGGTATTTGTGTTGCATCTCAGCGCGCAGCCATGGCAGCTAGATCACTTTCTAATATTCAACGAGTAATGATAATCAAAAAAGTTATTAAGAATTTAAAAAATAATAATGAAACAATTATTAAGAAAAACTCCCTCGATATTAAACTAGCAAAGCAAAATAACCTATCAGATGCACTCATAGATAGACTTCTTATTAATAGCAGTAGAATTAAAACTATGATAAGCGGACTTGAGGAAATAAATACAATACCAGATACACTTTATAAAAAAATTAATAAATCTAGACAATCTAGCGGAATAACTGTCGAGCAAATGAGAGTGCCTCTGGGAGTTATTGCTATGATTTATGAATCACGACCAAATGTTACGATTGATGCTGCAGGGTTATCATTAAAATCTGGTAACAGCATTATTCTAAGAGGAGGCAGTGAAGCGATAAATAGTAATTTAATATTATCTAGTCTTATCAAAAAAGCTCTTTCCGAGAGCAAGGTATCAACAGATATGGTTCAAATTGTTAAAACGATAGATAGAGTCGCTGTTAGTGAGCTTTTGAAAATGAGCTCTTATATCGATGTTATAATACCTCGCGGCGGGAAAGGCTTAATTAAAAAAGTATCAGAAGAATCTAAGATTCCAGTAATTAAGCATCTTGACGGAAATTGTCATGTATATATTGATAAGGATGCTGACTTTAAAACAGCAATGTCATGTACAATAAATTCTAAGACTCAAAGGTATGGCGTGTGTAATGCAGCAGAGTCATTGTTAATTCATAAGAGTTTTCCAAAATCTTATATCAAAGAAATTCTTCATACACTAGAAGAGTATAAGGTTGAAATTAGAGGATGTAGTCAAACAAAGAAATTATATTCTAAGATAAAAAGCGCGAAAGAGTCCGATTGGTACGAGGAATATTTAAAACCAATAATATCTATAAAAATTGTTACCAGTATTGATGATGCGATATCACACATTGAAAAGTATGGAAGTAAACATACAGAGGCTATAATATCAAAGAACAAAAATACTCAAGATAAGTTTCTTAGAGAGGTTGATTCTAGTTCTGTCATGGTTAATACATCAACTAGATTTGCAGACGGATATGAATATGGATTAGGTGCTGAAATTGGAATTAGTACAGATAAAATACATGCTCGCGGACCAGTTGGACTAGAGGGATTAACAAATCTCAAATATATTGTTAAGAGCAAAGGAGTCATACGAAATTAAACAGCCTATCATAGGTCTATATTTAGGATCATTCGATCCTGTGCATAATGCCCATATAGATCTACCCTTAAAAATTAAGAATAATTTTGAGCTAGATAAAATTATCTACGTTCCGACCGGATCATCGCCTGTAGGTAAAGTTTTTAAAGCTAATAAATCACACAGACTTAAAATGTTAGAAAATGCAACAGCTCAAGATAAGTCCTTAAGTATTGATGATTATGAATTAAAATCACCAGATATTTCATATTCATTTAATACATTGAAATATTTTGAAGAGTTATATCCACAAAACAAATTACGACTCATTATTGGTGAAGATAATTTTATGTCATTTACTAAATGGTATAAATATCATGAAATTATGAAGATAGTGAATATTATAGTGTTGGTTAGGGATAATATTCTAAGATGTGATAATATGAAAGATATAAAAATTTTACTTGAAGATAATATTAATTTATTTAATAAAGCTAAATGTGGAAAGATATATTTTTCTGAAAAACATAAATCAATTATTTCTTCAACAATGGTCAGGGAGCATATTAGTAGGAATGAATCCATTATGAATTATGTTTCTAACGAAAATAATAAATATATACTTGATAAAGGTTTGTATAGATGATTTTAAATGATGAGATAAATTCAATATTAGAGGAACTCAAAGCAGAGGATATTATATCTTTAAATGTTAAAAATAAATCATCTGTGACTGATACTATGATAATAGCCTCAGGAAGATCAACAAGACACGTTAAGTCAATATCAGATAATATAATAAAGAAACTAAAAAAAACAAAAGTTAAGCCTATAGGTATAGAAGGGTATTCAAAGTCAGAATGGATACTTATTGATTTTGGTGACGTACTAGTTCATGTCATGCATCCTGAAACAAGAGAATTTTATTCTCTTGAAAAACTTTGGGATGAAAGCTTAAATAATGAAAATATGATTTAGATATGCAGAATATTATTAAAATATTCTTTAATATCATAATTGTCTTACTTTTCTCATTTTCTGCTTTAGTATTCATCTCAGAAAACACATACACTTTTGATAAAAAAATCTCTAGTATAATAGAGAGAGAATTTTTAGATAATTATAATGTTACTTCCAAAATTGATTCAGTTAAAATTAAATGGGAAGGCATTAATCCAAATATTCATATATCACATTTAAAACTCAGTGATAAAAAAAATAATATTATTCTAGATACACCTGTAAGTTTATTTCGAATCGACTTGTTAGAAAGCTTATTTCAAATGTCGATGAATGTCAGTGAAATTATTGTTAATAATACTTCTATAATTCTCACACGGGATAATTCAAAAATATCTATAAACAACTTGAGTTTCATGGATAAGACTAATAAAACTAACAATAACGTTATCCCTAAAATAATTCTTAAAAACTCAACAATCAAGCTGAATGATATAAGTATAAATAACACCATAAATTTTAAAATTAATACTTTAATAGTCAGTAGTTTTAAGAATGCACTAAATATTGAGGCAAATTTTTTACATAAATCAAGTCTAGACCCTATTACATTTATATATCACGCAAAAAAAGTAGAAGGTAATGACATAAGCAAGGTATATATAAGCGGAAACTCTGTCAACTTACCATATGACATATTACCTCCATCTTTAAAACAGATAAAATCTGACCGCATTTCTTTTAGAATCTGGATAGATTTAAATAATATGAAAATAGAGAAATTAGCAGGTAATATTGCTGCTAGTACTCTTGATGTAAAACTCCCTCTCATGAATCTTAAAATAAAAAATGTTAATAGCGATATTCTTTATGTTAAAAACAAAACATTAGAGACACTAAGTCTTATGAGACTTAATTATAATTTAAAAGATAAAAAAGTGAATGATAACAAAATTGTAGTTAGTAAGAGTAAATCTAAACAGATAAAAGTATTTATTAAGAATGGTAGCTATCAGATTATGGATGTTTTATCAAAAAAGACTAACTTATTTAATTATAATTATCTTTCAAAGTTTAAAAATCCTAGTATAAGAAATCTTCAAATACATACATATAATAATGACATTTTAAATTATTTTTCTTTTACAGTTGATAGCTCGCTATTTGAACTCAATGAACAATATCAGTTGAATGACATATCTTTTGATATCCATGGAAATTTAAAGAAGGGAAGAATGAATATAAATAATGTTTCCATGGATAATAATACGACTAACTCAATAGAGAAAATGAATGGAGTCATTAATTATAATATAAGAGGGAAATCAATATACTTTAGTAGCAATAATATTAAGGATAAAAATGGCCATCTGATTTCAATTAGTGGCAACAAAATATCAAAATATCCATCATTAAAAATCAAACTTACCAGTAATATTAAAAAAATTACACGTATTATGTATCCAGGGTTAGAAAAAGACACATTAGAAATTTCTGGTAGCCTAAATAGTAATATTTACTATCATAATAATAAGATTTTCGCTAAAACGAAAATAAACAGCTTTTACGTAAATAATTCTGATTCCATTTATTTATCTGCAGATAAAATAGTTTTATTTCATTCGTCTGGTATGATCAAATCAAACAAGTTTAAGTTAAGCATAAATAATCAAAATCAAGCATCCAGCATAGATACTAATATCAAACCAAAGACTTATGAATATATCATGTCATCATTAGGAGAAATTGATACTGCTCTTTTCTCTAAACTATCAGCAATTGATAATAAAATAATTAAAGGAAAATCTTTGGTTAAATCTAAAATATCCTATAATAAAAAAAATGGAGAGATAAATTTGTATGCTTCCAGTGATTTAGATGGAGTATCCATTGATATCTATCAATCATCTATAAAAAAACCTGAAGAAAAACTTAGTACTACATTAAATTATCAATTCTCCTCATCAGTTCCATATCCAATAAAATTATCAGTAGATAAATATAATTTAGAAATTAAAAATGAATCAAAATATTTGTATCTTAAGATTAAATCACCTGCAGCACGAGGTTTTATAAAATATCCTAAACTCAATAATAAAGATGAAGTTGTGAATGGATCATTTGAGTATATTGATACAAGTTATTTTTCTGGAGGCAGCTTTCTTGCTTCATTGCCAAAAATAAATATTAAAGCTAAATATTTAAAATCAAACAATTTAGTTTTCGATAATTTTAATCTTATTATGTCACCGATGAATGAATATATAGAAATAACCAAACTAAATTTCAAAAATATTCATTTAGAAATGACATCATCAGGTAAATGGTTCATTAAAGATAAAATCAGAACAGAATTATCAGCAGACATTAAAAGTGATAATTTTGGTCTTGCTCTAAAAACACTTGGCTACCCTGACACAATTAAAGATGGAAAATTACAAGGTGAATTATCTGGATCATGGGAAGGCTCTATTCAGGATTTTGGTTTCTCCAAAACAACAGGTACTCTTAATTTTAATATTGAAAAGGGGCAAATAAATGAATTAGATAAGGGAACACAAACTCTTGGTCAAGTCTTAGGATTATTTAGCATATCATCAATACCAAAAAGACTATCTTTAGATTTCTCAGATTTTTTTTCTACAGGACTTAGCTTTGATAATCTCAATACAGAGATTGATTTAAATTCAGGAATAGCAGACACAAAAAAAATGACGATAACTGGAAGTTTTGGTGAAATGAGATTATCTGGTGAATCTGACCTTATCAATCAAACACATGACCAAGTTCTTATCTTTATACCCGATTTATCCTCTACAAGTCTTGTTACAGGGGCAGTTATAGGCGGACCAATAGGTGCTGCTGCTTCAATATTTTATGACAAACTTCTTAAGGAATTTGGACTTGATACAAATAAACTTGCAGGAATTGAATACTCTATTAAAGGCCCTTGGAGTGACCCTCAAATTAAAGTAACCCAATCGTTTAAACCTATCATCAATTAATATATCCTAGACAGATGTCTAAGGTATCTGCAATACAGCTTAATTCCGGACCTAATATTAAGGTTAATTTATATGATGTGAAAACATTTATAGAACAGATAGCTGATGTCGGATCAAAGATGGTTGTCCTTCCAGAAAATTTTGCTCTAATGCCTGAAAATGATGCTGATTATATTAAACATGCTGAAGGGCTAGGGGACGGACAGATACAAAATTATTTATCTGACCTTGCAAGTTCTTATAAAATTTGGATTGTTGGTGGAACAATACCTATTAAATCAAAAGATAAAGATCGTGTCATGGCTAGTACTATTACCTATAATGAAAAAGGAGAACAAGTATCTTTATATAATAAAATTCATCTTTTTGATGTAACTCTACCAAAATCAAAAGAATCCTATAACGAGTCTAAATATTTTATGCCTGGAGATAAAATTGAAGTTATTGATACTCCAATCGGTCGAGCAGGGATAGCCTGTTGCTATGATTTAAGATTTCCAGAACTATTTAGATTGCAACAAGAACAAAAAGTTGATCTTATCATCTTGCCCGCATCATTTACTGAACAAACTGGTAAGGTACACTGGGAAACACTTATTAAAGCTAGGGCTATAGAAAATCTCTCTTTTGTTGTATCTTCATGCCAAGGCGGTTACCATATCAATGGCAAGAAAACGTTTGGTCA